>Ga0307510_10004502_pt1 | contig 16392 bp, 13 predicted proteins | sample 12_EM_MG_FD_207224 | JGI IMG/M metagenome (GOLD analysis project Ga0307510, IMG submission 207224) | Populus trichocarpa ectomycorrhiza microbial communities from riparian zone in the Pacific Northwest, United States - 12_EM | ecosystem: Host-associated > Plants > Roots > Unclassified | place...
GCGATGAACGCGGCGAAGAGCGATGTTGCAAGGCTGGCGTAGAGCAATGACTGGACGGTGACGATCTCTGGGGGAGGGCCAGACCAGGTGACGGAGTCGGGGTTTGCATCGGGGAAGAGCGAACTGTCCACGGCGTGGATCAGGATTTGCATATAGGCGACAGTCATCTCGTTCGGATCGGGCTGGAGCTTTGATTGGACATCGATGATGAACGCTGAGCTGACTGCAGAGAACAGACCCGCCTGTGTGTTGTTTGGATTTAGCAATCAGTGTGGGATACGGAAAGATGAGGACTGACGAAGATGAGGGAGGTGTTGAGGTCTTCGTCGTACTTTTTCGCATAGTCTCGGTCAAACTCTTCGGATTCTCTGCGATACACGGCGAAGAAGTCGTTTCGGGAATCGTTGGTTCTGAGAGGTTCAAAGAACTCCTTGAGGGCGGAATGGAGGCTAGTTGGTTAGAGTGTCAGCGCATCTGCATCAGCAGCTACCTGACTACCACGGTGGAGTGGGTTTTTCGTACCACTTGGGATCGATTTGAACGACCACCGGCTCCTGTTGCCGAGGTTTTGTTCCTTCAGGCGAGAGCGAGTCCATCTGTGGTGATTGTGGCGGGATGGGGAGTTTGGCGCTTGATCAGCTGAAATCACCGGCGAACTGTCGCTCACGACTGTGCGTCTACCACTTCGTAACTCCTCCTGCGGGCGTCCACTCTCGGGAAAAGGTTCCTCGTTTTCTGCTGGTAAACTGGAATGCCAGAGGACCCGCGCCGCCCTGGCTGAACAACCAACTATCCGTCGCCGCCATACTGCGGGTTGACGTCCAATGTTAATAAATTTCCGTACGCTCTGAAATTGTGCTTTGACCCGCTTTTGCACCTACTGATAGATGCTAGAGCAAAGGCGGCTCTGCTTGCCTTCGCAGACCTCGCACTGTGGGCGGATAATCGCTGCCTAACTTCGGCAATGACAACGGCTCGACCATGCAGACCTGAACAAAACCCATTCATACACCCAGCTCGCAAAGAGATTCTTACCCAGCCGGTGGAAGTGCTCTCTTGCCCCCGCCTCGGATTCGTTCGTACAACCCTCCCCCCAGCGATTCTTCCAACAAACTTTGGTTATCTTATTAAACCAATGTCAACCGCCGCGTCGGCGAGAGATTTTATCTTTTGTTATAGATGGAGAAACCGCGCTCACGCGGGCGGAGGGTTCGAGCCAAGGCAGTATCAACCCATCCAGTATTCACCCCGTTAATCTCGTGTCGCTCTCTAAGTGCTTTAGCCACGCTCGGTTGGCTTTCTCTGACAGGAGTGCTTCCCTTCCCAAGCAACACAGAACGGCTAACTCGCTTTCGTTCCGTAGCAACGGCACTCCAGAAGTCGCCTATCTACTCTCCGACGCCTCCCCTCCTTACAGCCAGAGGTCGAGCTCGACTTCATCTCATGCCGCCTTTTCAGACCACTTACCGTTCCATGCCGGCTATTAATCCTACTTTTTGAATGCGCCGGTCAAACCGCTGAACCAATGTATCACAATACCGCTGGTACTGCTAATGGCCGCGAAGGGTTCAACTCGCGACGCTGTTACGTATAGGTGGATACGGGATCAGGCCGGGGGACCTGTGTGCGTCGTTGAAAAATCGGGGCTGTGGAATCACCGGAGACAAAACAGTCTTCAAACAAGGTCTACGTTGTGTTAGGCTGTATGAATTATCTATATGCGATACGAAAATTTCGAAATACTACCTGGAAGGCAAGGAGGAACGGCGTGCTCAGCGTAATCTGTAAAGTCAAATGGCCTCCTACTTTCAACGTTGGTCCAACGATTGTACTTGAAGCTCGTCGGAATGCACAAAGTGGAGTAGGGACCGGAGATTTCCCGCGTTTGAAGATTTTGACGATAACGAGCACAATCAGGCGCGTTTGCCATACCAGACACTCCTCTGTGCGGTTCCTGTCGCAGGATAAGCACGCCTCGAACTGAAACCCAACGGGTAGTTTTCGTACACAAGAGGTACTCAACTGACCCAAATCCCGTCCACGGTCCTCCGGCTCGAGCTTGGGTTCGGTTACAACGTCGCGGTTGGAAGCTGGTCCGTGGCGACGCTCCTCAGCTGGTCGAGGTCGAAAGTTTCATGGTTTCTGACAACAGCGGTGTCGTGATACGTTGGGTCAGCTATGAGGTCAGCGCGTTCGGAGGGTCGTGTAATTCTCATGTAACACCAAGCGATCCGACTTGCAGGCGAGCTAGGACAGGACTAGAAGGTTCTGAGCCCTTCGAACACGAGCGAGTCATGATTGCATGGTGCGTAACCCGAAGACCTGAGATTTCGAGAGTGATAATAGGGAACCCAAGGCTGTGTTCCTCGCCATGATATCAACCAGGAGAGACGAGGGAGGGGCACAATCAAGGGGGAGCCGTGACAACTATACAGGCGTTACGTGAGACTCGGATCGAATTGAGAAAACAGAGGCAAAAGTTCTCGGAAGCACGATACCACACCCCCCGTTTCTCATCCTGGGGTCCTCGTACACGCACATCTCGTACGCCGAATCATCAGCAAGGGGTGACCGGCGAGGCCGCATCTTGTCGAATCAGATCTGGTGTCCCGCGCAAACAAAAGAAAACTGAATTTCGATGATATAAAATTGGGGGGACGATACACAGTTGTGATGAATAGATCCTCCTGAGACGAGTCGAATTCAAAAGGGAAGGAATAGAACTGAGGTACACACCGGGTGGTTAGCACCTTGGTCCGCTGAATGACTATCCATATCATCGTGTCCGACACCAGAAGGGTGTTAGCAGCCGAGATTTGCTCTGTCAACAGCCCAGCAATGCGGTTGGAGTCCGCGGTCTCGAAAGCCCTATAAAGAATCCCGGCGATCTCTCGGAACGTTCACGCCTAAGGATAAAGACAAGGTTTCCAATGCGGAACAATACAGGGTCCCAATAGGGTAGTACGGTGGGCGCTGTACGTTGGCTGGCCGTGGCAAGAAAAATATCGAAATGCGAGTCTGGATAAAAAACACGTTCAATACACGAAAGGCTGGGGCAAGATAGGAAGTCTACCTCGGTGGTTGCTGACCACTGAGGGCGCTGAACCTTAGATTCCAAAGCTGAGGATAGAACGAGAAGGGGAGTCACCCAGTTGAATTTCTCACGAGTGTACTGATCACGTCTCTTTCCCTTTCAGTCCAAATTCCCCTCCTTCTACCTCCACCTCCATCTCCCCCTGCCCCTACCCCCCTGGAACCAGACCCCAGAAAACGCACCCAGAGATCTCTATGGACTACCCCCTCTACGACACCATTAGCTCGCGACCCGAGAGAACGGCAATCGCGGTGCAGCACGTCCACTGGGATCAGATCCTGTGTCGAGCCACGGACCCCCGTCCACTAGTAATTTTCCGTAACCCTCATTAATCGCACGCCTATGTTCGGCAGGATTATTCCTTTGTTTCATTTGCCATCGTTCAACTCCTGATTTTGGTGCATCCCGACACGAAGACGCATGCCTGGTGGCACGGAGCGGAGGCTGTAGGCCATGGACTTGAGAATGTTTCAGTTGGATGCGCAGAATCATCTGTGCCTCAGGACAGGTATGCTTCCGTCCAATTTGAGTATTTCGCACTCATCACTCCGACACCCAAGTCCGTGCTCGAGTGTAGAGGACGTTCGGGATTCGAGATGGTTATAAGGTCGGATGGGACTGCAGGTACGTTCTATCATCCTCGAGGATCTTCTGCACAACCCCACCAACATTTTAATCCTTTCCTTGTATCCTCACGATGTCTTCCCGCAAGAATCAGACCTCCAACTTCCACCACTACGACGGCCAGAAGCACTACATCCAGTACCAGGCCATTCCTCCACCGCCTGGTGGGACAGGAGTGCAGCGATACCCTCCACATCAGGCTCTGCCGAAACCTCCCTCCACCAACGCTCATGCCAAACCACTGCGTCCCATCAAGCCCGCTCCGCCCACCAGGTCGGTGAAAGACTCCACTTCTTCGCCGACGAAGAAGACGTCAAAGTCGCGTAAGGGATCTTCGGGCCAGAAGGAATACAAATGGGTCCCGTATTTGCCCCGCTGATCCCGTCCGCCCTCTCCTTCGCGCAAGCTCAGCGGTTGAACACGCCACGCGCACTTACGCTCGAACATTACATCACGACACCCTTCTACGACTCGTTGGATCACGTTTGACTTCCTCCTCGCCTTCCCGTCTGGACTGTCTCCTCCAGATTGCCATTCGCCGGCTTCTATCGCTATCTTCTATCTTTTTTCAATTCCTTGGACCGTTTTCACCTCATTTGGTTACGTTCAGCGTTTTATCCGATGGCGGAAGGTGATATCGAACAACCCCACAACACCTTGTTGGAGGTTGTTTGATTTAAACTTTCCGCCACCGGGCAAAACGCTGAATGGGGAATGCATTCTCGCACAACGACCGCCTCTTTTCATTTTATCAATATCGTCCGCAGTTTGTGCCTTCTTATGATGCCTCGGTCTTCGTGATCATATTCTTTGGTTGATCCAATGTATTCCCGTGTCTATCTTGTACTCTGTTTCATACTGTGGATACTTAAATCTCAATGGAACGGAGGCCGCGTCGTGGACCCATGCAATGTGATCGACTCGCGAAAAATTCAAATATTTTGGGAATGAACAATAGAGTGTGGAGAATGCCCGTGTTCCACGTTCGCGGAGATTCAAATCGCCTCTGGCCAGTCCAGCGAGCTCAAACGAGCCTCGAAGATCCTCCACGCAAAGAGTTAGCGAACGGTACTTCGTCGTGGACGGCAAGGCCGTGGCAAGGTGACTCGCGATTCCTTCGGCGCTTGCATGTGGTTTTGAACCCCCATAGGTGCCAAACACGCGCCGTCGCTCGGACCCGTGAAAGCGAGGCGGGGCGCCGCTGCGAGATTTGTGAGCAATGGCGAGCAACAGGTCGGATCTGCCGAGGCGTTGAGAGTCGACGCGAGATGAGCACTGTGGATTGAGCCCAACTTCAGTTTGACAAGCTGACGAGTCCATCGGCGCACTTACATTCGCGACGTTCTTCACACACTTGCTTCCTTGCTTCCTCTCCGCGACGAAACGTTGGGATGTTCGCACCACGGCTCGCCTCCACAACAAAGCGGGGTGTTTGTCCAACTTTCGGTGGTTCTATCCCTCAATCAACCTTCTCAGTCGACAAACGGGACTCGCCCGCCGCCGTTGTGACCTTTCTGCGACCAGCCCCACGCGGAGTCAGCCTCCCAATCCAACTCCGGGATCCCAGAGCCTGCCATGACCCATGCCAAGAGTACAAATGCACAATCTACAGCTCTGATGGTTCGCGTCCACGAAGGAGATTCCAGACCGTGGTTTACTTGGCGATTTACGGGAGGGCGGATCGGCAAAGTGCATGATTATACTTCATGAGATGAGTAACCTAGAGCCCAAGACCCTGCTGATTCTGTCGCAGCGCGTTGCAAAACGATAGTCCGCTTTTCGAAAAACGAAGCGGGATTCTTTTATTTATGTGTGACATGCAAACAATGATTTACGCCACCGACTGGCAGAGATCGTATGTTCCCCCATACCCTCCTGAACACCTCCGGGATGAGATCTTGAGACCCTGCTGACCTGTGAGTGTGGGGCGAAGTTGAGTGTATAGGTATGGGTTTGGCGAACCATTTGGATTGTTGGTTGCAAGCAGCACCCACCGTGCATCAACGTTCAACTTCGACATCGAACTCCTCGCCAACTCTATATTCAAAACCTTTGTTAACACGTCGCGGTATAAGCAAAGAAATCTTATCCTGTTTTCTCGAAAAGCGGTCTATCGTTTTGCAACGCGCTGTGATATCTATTCCACGAAATTTGCCGGCAGACCATGATACGAGGTCCTGTGTCCCATCCGTTTAGGCCGAAGGCACATCGGGAACCAGTAAAGCTTGTTTTTCATATGAAATTAGTAGTTGTGGAACGGAGTGCATGCATTAGTCCAGGGATAAGGAGATGATTTTAGCAAATTACCGCGAATCGGTACATGGCTACAGGTGTGAAAATTGTACATGTTACAATCCTACGGATAATCACATGCCCAGTCCATGAACGGGGAAAGAGTTACAGAACGTTCCGACGACACATCACTTTTCTCGCCCACCTCCGAAGCCGCGACCGCGTCCTTCCACGTCGTTGTATCATACCCAAACAGCTGATACAACCTCCTCAACTGGCAAGCCTGAGAGAGACACACAAAGGTACGAAATCTGGACCAGGAATCTGGTTCCAGCTTCAGAACTGGTAAATTTCTAATGAAGTCTTTCACTTTGGATTCCCCGTGGCGTCCGATGACCGACAACCCGACGTAAACGGGCTCCATGGTTCTGTCTATGATATGTCGCTTCAAGGTAACCAGACGTTCCATTCTACGGGTTTCACAGAACCGGAGAGTATTGTGCACAATCAACTGCCAACCGTCGCGGTCCACCGGGTCGACAACACCAATGGTCCAGGCCCACATGAGTAGAACTTCAGCAGTGTTCGGACACTGAAGCTCCTCGAAGCGCCTGATGGCCATGAAGATCCCCGTGGCAACGAAAAGACTCTCCGGAAGCTGGCCGTGGTGTGCTATGCGTTCAAGAGTAGCCTTCTTGCCGTCCCAAGTGGATACGATCTCTTCGAGAGAGGTGAAATTCGATCGCCGGAGGCGGTTCCGCCACAGGTCCGATGACGCAAACCCGATCAGGATAGCCGCGATCATCATGGGATTGTAATAGCGTAGATCCACGGGTCTCCCGTCCTGGAGAGGGAGATCCGGGGATTGGAATGGATCACCGACTGCTTGAACAAGCTTACTGAGATCATCGTTTGGAACGTTCTCCATCTGTGAGGAGAACCAGCCTGGCGTGAATGTGGAGAAGACCTGCAGAGCTAGACGACGTGATTGTAGAGGGTGGGTCGGCAGGAGTAATGATGCGAGGATGGGGAGAGCCGATGTACCGAAATCGGTAGATCGTGGGCTGATTGCCAAAATACGAAGGGCTATGAAGCTGAGCCCCCCTTGTCTATCCAACTTCTCGCGTAGCGACAGGAATCCCAACAAGGAAGGGATCCAAGCAGGTTGCATCCTGATGGAAGGCGCCAAGTCCTTGGGGAAGAAATTCTTCCCTAGTGATTCCACAACTTGACTGGCCACCCGTTCGCGCCATTCTTCCTCATATCCAGAATTTACAATTTCTGCGATCCACAGAAATCCCAATTCTCCGCTACCCATGGCTTGAAATGGGTCAAGACGAACCAATGCGGACAAAACCGAAGAAAGGATGGGTCCGTCGACCTTCCCCTCCATGATGAGCGGTTGGAATTGTTGATGAAAAAGGTGTATTGCCGTCTTCAATGTGTCACTGTCGATCAATCAGTGGGGTTGACACAGAGCATGGGAAGGTCACGCACATGTTGTCAGGGGCATACAGATCACGAATGCCGATCTGTAGTCCCAGAGTGATCGCCAAGCTCAGGAATATGTTTGTTTTGAGGACGTTGGACATTTGGTCACCACCCGTGGCGAAGTCCCGGTACACCGTCCCCACCCAGTACGCATCGAGAACTCCAGCGGGTCCTTGGACACGCCTCTTCTGCCATATTGTCTGGAGGATTACCCTGCTCAACCAGAGCTTATGAGCAGTGGAGAAACGCTTCAGTAGAAATGTAAGAGGTCCCCAGTCCATGCATGGTGCATCTGAGATAGGGACACCCGTAACCAGCACGAGGACTTCCATGACTAGTGAGAAATTCGACTCGGACAAGCGATCTTGCGGAAACTGAGACACAAGACGTTCACAGAGCCCTCTGAGGCCCTCATCCTCAGGCTCCGTGATCAGTCGGATGCTCAGAACCGATGCCAGTGCCATCCCTATCGAACTCGCATGGTCTTCCTTGCCAGGAATCACCCATCCATCCAACAGACAATCGAAAAACAGGTCCGCGAGAATATGGGGCGACAGGGCTCCGGCGATCTCCGGGTACCAGATCGTGTCCGCCGCAAATCGGACGGTGGAGAATATTACGTCGGTGTCGGTGGTGGAATCCAGGATCCAAGAGATGCAACGGACATCTGCCTTGCACGCCTCCCAATCGACGGAAACGTCCTCGAAGACCCAGGTAGGTTCTGTCACGATAATTGCAAGCGGTATATCCTCCGCTACCTCTCCTGCAGCAGGAGTGCAATGAAAGCTCCTTAGGGCACTGCGGACTCCAAGTCGAAGACGCCTTAGAATCCGTCCAGGGTTTTCGATGGAAAGGAAGGGTGTAGTGAGTGATCGCAGTGAACGGACAAATGTGGCGTCACTGTGTGCTACATATCTGGTGACGGCTCGGATGAGGGCGGAAGGAGGTGTCTGGTAGGGACAGTTGTAGTAGAGCGTTGCTGCAAGAGTGAAGAAAACATATGACGTGAATCCGAAGAGCGTCATGGCGACAACGACCCCAGCGACAGTCCGGCTGATCGTCCACAGGTACCGTGACAGCGCACAGCCGAGCAACAGCAGGGCGAGCTGAAGCATCACCGGCAGGCTCTCGATGATGAGGTGGAAGTGCCATTTGTCGAATCCATCTAGCTTCCGTTGCCTGTCCCGGCTCTTGTCGGCGGCAGAACCTCCGCGGTTGCGGAGATATCGATTGACCCATTGTTTGCCGAGCATCGCGATGAACGCGGCGAAGAGCGAGGTTGCAAGGCTGGCGTAGAGCAGTGACTGGACGGCGATGATCTCTGGAGGAGGGCCAGACCAGGTGACGGAGTCGGGGTTTGCATCGGGGAAGAGCGAACCGTTTACGGCGTGTATCAGGATCTGCATGTAGGCGACAGTCATCTCGTTCGGATCGGGCTGGAGCTTTGATTGGACATCGATGATGAAGGCTGAGCTGACTGCAGAGAACAGACCCGCCTGTGTGTCGTTTGGATTTAGCAATTGGTGTGGGATACGGAAAGATGAGGACTGACGAAGATGAGGGAGGTGTTGAGGTCCTCGTCGTACTTTTTCGCATAATCTCGGTCAAACTCTTCGGATTCTCTGCGATACACGGCGAAGAAGTCGTTTCGGGAATCGTTGGTTCTGAGGGGTTCAAAAAACTCTTTGAGGGCGGAATGGAGGCTGGTGGATTGGAGTGCCAGCACATCAGCAACTACCTGACTACCACGGTGAATTGGGTTCGGCGTACCACTTGGGATCGATTTGGGCGACCGCTGGCTCCTGCCGGGGTTTCGTCCCCTCAGGCGAGAGCGAGTCCATCTGTGGCGATTGTGGCGGGATAAGAAGTTCGGCGCTTGACTAGCAGCTGAGATCGCGGAGCAAAATCACTCGCGACTGTGACACCTCTTACAAGATTGTTCACTCACGGGAACAGCTCCCCCGTTGCCCGCCCACAAATCGGAATATCAGAAGACCCGCGCGGCCCTGGCCAATTGACCAACTATTATACGTCACCACCATAGTACGGGCAACCGTAACGTCCAGAGTTTAGTTCCGTGTGCTCTGAAATATTAAGCCCCCATCAACCACCGCATTGGCGAAGGGTTCTATACTTCTGCTGCAGGAGACACCACGTTCACGCCTCTGCGCAATGCCTGTTGCAGGACAAGCACACCTCGGATTGAGGCTCAGCGGGTAAATTTCGTACACGGGAGGTACGTAACCTATCCAAGTCCTGTCTACCGATCCTCCAGCCCGAGCTTGTATTCGGTCACGCGTAACGGTGTCGTGAGTTAAACGTTGGATGTTAGACCGTGGCGACGCTCCTCAGCTGGTTGAGGTTGAAAGCTTTACGATTGCCGATATCAACGGTGTTGTGATGCGTTGTGTCAGCTATGAGATCAGCGCGTTCGGAGAACTGTGTAACCGTCATGTACCTTGCAATCCGACTGACAGGCGAGGTGAGATAGGGCTAGATGGTCTGGGCGGCAGAATCATTCGAACACGGACGAGTCATGATTGCATGATACATGACCCGGAGACCTGAGATTTCGAGAGTGATGATAGGAATCCTGAGGCTGTGTTCCTCGCCAGGCTATCAAGCGGGCGAGACCACGGAGAAACCCAAGCAAGGGGTGCCGGTGAACCGGCGTGACAGCTATTAAGTGAGGTCTGGATCGAATTGGGAGAGCAGAGGCAAGAGTTCTCGGAAGCACAATACCACACCCCCCGTTTCTCATCCTAGAGTCCTCGTGAGGTACATGCACATCTCGCACGCTGAATCATCAGCAAGGGGTGACCGGTGACCGGTGACCGGTGAGGTCGCGTCTTGAAGAATCAGATCTGGTGTCCCGCGCAAACAAAAGAAAACTGAATTTCGATGATATAAAATGAGTGGGACGATACACAGTTGTGATGAATAGATCCTCCTGAGACGAGTCGAATTCAAAAGGGGGGGAACTGAGCTACATACCGGGTGGTTCGCACCTCAGTCCACTTAACGACTACCCGTATTATCGTGTCCGACATCAGGAGGGCTTTAGCAACCGAAATCTGCCCCGCCAACAACCCGACAGAGCGGCTGAGGTCTCTGCATCCTAAAAGTCCTACGAGGAATCACCCAGTACCTATTGGAGAGTGATTTCGGGATTTCGGTAGGGGGTCGGGTCGAGAGCGGCCTCTCGAAACGTTCACGCCTAAGGATCAAGACGAGGTTTCCGATGCGGAACAATGCAGGGTCCCAATAGAGTCGGACGGTGGGCGCTGTACGTTGGCTGGCCGTGGCAAGAAAAATATCGAAATGCGGGTCTGGATAAGAAAACACGGTCGATACACGAAGCGCTGCGATGAGATAGGAGCCAAGCTCGGTCGTTGCTGAGAGCGTCGAACCTTGGAGCTCGAATTTCAAAAGCTGAGGTGGGGGAGAGACTCCCAGTCGAATTTGTCACGAGTGTGCTGATCATGCATCACGTCTCTTTCCCTTTCAGTCAGAATCCCCCTCCTTCTCCCTCCACCTCCACCTCCCCCCTCCCCTGCCCCCTGGACCCGGACCCCAGAAAACGCACCTAGAGACCTCTATGGACTACTCTTTCTACCACACCATCAGCTCACGACCCGAAAGAACGGCAATCGCGGTGCAGCACGTCCACTGGGATCAGATCCTGTGTCGAGCCACGGACCCCCGTCCTCTGATAGTATTCCGCAACCCTCATTAATCGCACGTGTACGTTCTGTAGGATCATTCTTTTGTTTCACTTGCCACCGACCAATCACTGACTTTGGTACATCCCGACGCGAAGACGCATGCCTGGTGGCACGGAGCCGGAGGCTGTAGGCCATGGACTTGAGAATGTTTCAGTTGGATGTCTAGGATGTTGTCATCTGAGTCCCAGGACAAGTATACCTCCATCAAATTTGGGTATTTCGCACTCATCACTCCGACACCCAAGTCCGTGCTCGAGTGTAGAGGACGTTCGGGAGATGGTTATAAGGTCGGAGGGGACCGCAGGTATGTTCTATCATCCTTGGGGATCTTCTGCATTACCCCACCGACCTTCTAATCGTTCCCTCGTATCTTCACGATGTCTTCCGGCAAGAATCAGACTTCTAACTTCCACCATTATGATGGGCAGAGGTACTACATCCCGTACCAGCCCGTTCCCCCACCACCTGGTGGGATGGGAGTGCAGCCATACCCTCCACCCCAGGCTCTACCGAAACCTCCCCCCACCAACGCTGGTGCCAAACCACTGCGTCCCATTAAGCCCGCTCCGCCCACCACGCCGGTGAAAGACTCCGGTTCTTCGTCGACGAAGAAAACGTCAAAGTCGCGTAAGGGGACTTCAGGCCAGAAGGAATACAAATGGGTCCCGTATTCGCCCCCCTGATCCCGTCCGCCCTCTCCTTCGCGCAAGCTCAGCGATTGAACGCGCCGCGCGCGCTTGGGTTGGAACATCACATCACGACACCCTTCTCCTACGACTCGTTGGATCACGTTAGACTTTCCCCTCACCTTCCCGTCCGGACTGTCTCCCCCAGATTGCCATTCTCCGGCTTCTATCGCTATCTTCTATGTTTTGATTCCTTAGACCGCTTTCGCTTCATTTCGTCACGTTCAGCGTTTTATCCGATGGCGGAAGGTGACATCGAACGATCCCCACAACACCCTGTTGGAGATCTTTTGATTTACACTCTCCACCGTCGGGCAAAACGCTGAACGGAATGCTTTGTCGCACAACGGCCGCCTCTTTTCATTTTATCAACATCATCCGCAGTTTGTGCCTTCTTATGATACCTCGGTCTTTGTAATCATATTCTTTGGTTGATCCGATGTCTATCTTGTACTCTGTCTCGTAGCGTAGACACTTGGATCTCAATGAAACGGAGGCCGCGTCCTTGCAATGTGATCGACTCGCGGAAAATTGAAATATTTTGGAAATAAACAATAGATCGTGGAGAAGGTCCATGTTCTACGTTCGCGGAGATTCAAAATGCCTCCCGCAAGTCCAGCGAGCTCGAATGAGCATCGAAGGTCTTCCACGCAAAGAGTTAGCGAACGATAATTCGCCGTGGACGACAAGGCTGTGGCAAGGTGACTCCTTCGGCGCTTGCGGGTGGTTTTGAATCCCTGCAAGCGCTGGACACGCGCCGTTGCTCGGACCCATAGGAACGATGCGGGGCACCGCCGCGAGATCTGCGAGCGATGACGAGCACTGGGCCGGATCTGTCGACGCGAGATAAGTAGCGGAAGTTAGCTTGGAGGGGCGTCTGGAATCGATGAATACATTGGTGGTTCCATGGATTTACCGCAGTCGGACAGTCATACCGGCGTTTTTTGATACCCGTCGTCTGATGAATCTGGTGACAAGCGTCCCTGGAATGGGTCCGTAAACACGAGCTTCGTGGTGATAGGCAGGGGGCAGGTGGAAGATGTTACTGCGTCCAGGGACGACGTCATAATAGGGTCGCTGGAGTTGCTTTCATCCATTCGCGCCGGAGCTGAACGTTTGAACCAGGGTTGAATCAGAGATCACGTCCAGGTACGTGTAAAGAAGACAGGGTCGTACACGAAGGAATGTGTTGATGGCCGGTGGTGTTCAGATATAGTAGGCCATGTTCTGACCGCGTTTTGAGGCGAGTGAAGGGTTCGGCATTCCCAGGGAGCTGACGACAGTGATACGGCACGAAATTTCCTCATACCCACCTCATGCCTAAAGGGGGTCCTAGGACGTGTTCGTCGGGTCGAACCAGACTGTTGGTCTCGAATCCCAGGCCTGCCACAAACACGAAGGCCGTGTCTCTCAACCAGGCTTGCGAATATCCTTCTCGTTGAATACGGTCCGGTTTCCACTGTCTGGGTTCGGCGGGGTCGGATGACGACTGGATTTCAAATGTCAGACGCTGAGCTCGGACCCTGCGGGAACGTCCTCTCGACCGAATCCGATGAAGGGTGAGCGAGTTCCGGTGCCAAAAAGGTCATTTGCAAATAATCCGAGTGATAGCAGAATGACGCACGAAAGCAGTCCATGGCAGCAGTTCTGGGAGGGTGAGAGAGCAGACGTGTCTCACTGTCCCAGACTCAGGATCCGATCTTTCCTGTCCCCTCCGTTTCGTCATCCAGACCAAAATTCGAGCATTTTGCAAATGTTATCAGCCCCACCGCTCCGCCAGTTCTCTTCGCGGATGGCATACCTCAAGGAGTGTTCATTGAGCGTGCCGGTGCTCTCTACAACTACATGACGGCCACGTGCGAATTTCTGGGTGGTTTCCCGGAAACCCACAACCACGAACGCGGTCGCGATTACGTGGGGCAATTCAACAACATTTTTTATTTCCCGCCGAGACACCCATCAGAACGTTAACATAGCGGTTGCAAGGATCGGACTCGGATCGAATTTTGGATGCACGCTGCAGTGTACCATGTCCTTTCTGCTGGGCTTGATTCACGTAGACCTAATCTTTCGGTCTTCCCCTAGACGGGGGTAAACACCTCCAACAAAACTGCTTTTTATCCTCCGAAAATTGTGGCCCGTTGCTCGTCGAGCCCAGCTCCAGTTCGACAACTTGACGAGTCCATCGGCGGTATACAGATTACATTCGCGACGTTTTCCGCACAACCCACGTCAAAAGTGCAAATGTGCAATCCACAGTTCTAGTGGTTCACATTACAAAGGAGTACTGTGGTTCCAAACCATGAATCGCTCCGCAATTTACGAAGGGGGAAAGATGCACAATTATTCTGAGTAACCTAGAACCCGGGACCCTGCTACCAATGAGTGACTACAAGTGTGAAAATTGCAGTTACAATCCTATGGATAATCACACGCCCAATCCATGGACGGGGAAAGAGCTACAGAACTCCTCAACGACGCATCACTTTTCTCGCCCACCTCCGAAACTGCGACCGCATCCTTCCACGTCGTTGGGTCATACCCAAATAGTTGATACAACCTCCTCAACTGGCAAGCCTGAGAGAGATACAGAAAGGTATCATCCCTGGATCCGAAATCTGGTCGCAGCTTCAGAACCAGCAATTCAGCGAAGTCTTTCACTTTGGATTTCCTGTAGCGTTCGATGAGCAACGACACGAGGTGTCTGGACTGCTCGGTTCTGTCGGTGATATGTTGCTTCAAGGTGATCAGACGCTCCATTCCACGGGTTCGACAGAACCGGAGAGTATCGTGTCCAATCATTAATCAACTGCCAACCGTCGCGGTCCACTGGGTCGACAACACCAACGGTCCAGGCCCACATGATTAAAACTTCGGCGGTGTTTGGGAACTGAAGCTCCTCGAGGCGCCTGATGGCCATGGCAATCCCCGTTGCAATAAAAAGACTCTCTGGGGGTTCGTGGTATGTCATGTATTCGAGAGCAGCCTTCTTGCCGTCCCAAGTGGATACGATCTCTTCGAGGGAGGTGAAATTTGAACGCTGGAGATGGTTCCGCCACAGATCCGATGACGCAAACCCGATCAGGACAGCCGCGACCATCATGGGATTGTAATAGGGTAGATCCATGGGTTTCCCATCCTGGAGAGGGAGATCCAGGGATTGGAATGGATCACCGACTGCTTGAACAAGCTTATTGAGATCCTCGTTTGGAACGTTCTCCATCTGTGAGGAGAACCAGCCGGACGCGAATCTGTAGAAGACCTGTAGAGCTATGCGGCGTGATTGTAGAGGGTGGGTTGGCAGGAGTGGTGATACGATGATGGGGAGAAGCGTTGTACCGAAATCGGTAGATTCTGAGCTGGTTGCCAAAATACGAAGGGCTGTGAGGCTGGGTTCTCCTTGCCTATCCAATTTCTCGCTCAGCGACAGGAATCCCAACAAGGGAGGGATCCAAACAGTTTGAATGCTGAGGGGAGGCATCGAGTCGTCGCAGAAGAAATGCTTCCCTAGTGATTCCATGACTTGACTGGCCATCTCTTCGCGCCGCTCTTCTTCATATCTAGAATTTAGAATCCCTGCGATCCATAGAAATCCCAATTCTGCACTACCTGGCATGGCGTGAAATGGGTCAAGATAAATTGATGCGGACAAAACAGAAGAGAGGAAGAGGTCGTGAGCCTTCCCCTCCATGATGAGTGGTTGGAATTTTTGGTGGAAAAGACGTATCGCCGTCTTCAATGTGTCACTGTCGTTCAATCAGTGGAGTTGACACAGAGCATGGGAAGGTCACGTACGTGCTGTCGGGGGCATACAGATCACGGACACCAACCTGTAGTCCCAGAGTGATCGCCAAGCTGAGGAACAGGTTTGTTTTGACGACGTTGGACATTTGTTCACCATCTGCGGCGAAGACCCGGTAGACCATCCCCAGCCAGTATATAGCGAGAACTCCGGTGGGTCCTTGAATACGCCTCTTCTGCCACATTGTCTGGAGGATTACCCTGCTCAACCAGAGCTTATGAGCGGTAGATAAACGCTTGGGTAGATATCCAAGAGGTGACCGGAGCATGGGTGATACACCTAGGGTAGGGACTCTCGCAACCATCACGAGGACTTCCATGACCAGCGAGAAAACTGACCCAGACAAACGTTTCCGCGGAAGCTGAAACACAAGACGTCTACAGAGCCCTCTGAGGCCCTCATCGTCAGGCTCTGTGCTCAGTCGGATGCTCAGAACCGATGCCAATGCCATCCCTATCGAACTCGCATGCTCTTCCTTGCCAGGAATCACCCATCCATCCAATAGACAATCGAAAAACAGGTCCGCAAGAATATGGGGTGACAGGGCTCCTGCGATCTCCGGGTACCAGATCGTGTCCGCCGCAAACCGGACGGTGGAGAATATTACGTCGGTGTCCGTGGTGGAATCAAGGATCCAAGAGATGCAACGGACGTCCGCCTTGCACGCCTCCCAATCGACGGAGATGTCCTCGAAGACCCGGGTAGGCTGCATCACGATGATTGCAAGTGGTACTTGCT
>Ga0307510_10004503_pt1 | contig 16392 bp, 11 predicted proteins | sample 12_EM_MG_FD_207224 | JGI IMG/M metagenome (GOLD analysis project Ga0307510, IMG submission 207224) | Populus trichocarpa ectomycorrhiza microbial communities from riparian zone in the Pacific Northwest, United States - 12_EM | ecosystem: Host-associated > Plants > Roots > Unclassified | place...
CTTGAGGAGTGGAAATTGTCCCCTCAAGTTCCCTTACCATCTTGGCACCTTTTAGCCAATCGTCTCCCAGCCCAAATTGAAAGACCACCGTGGTGATCCTACCTTGAGGACCCCTAATAATACAATACCAACTACAGCTACCGCCATTACACACATGAGGATGGGGAAAACCTATATCGCTCTCTTGATAAGGGAGTCTTGGCAAAGGAAAAGAGCCCCAGCTCGCCAAGCTCGGCACCCCATCTAATGACGAAACCGGATCACGTGTTCTGATTCCCCATCTCGGTTTCCGCATTTTGCCCTGGCCTAAAAGAACCCGCTGAATTCTTCAGATTAACTGCAAACCCTTACATAAAACAACAACAAAAAATGTGAGAGAAAGATCATGAGCTGGGCAGGTGGGTTCTATCGTCAAGCTCACAAGTCAGTGCTAATGAGCCATTTCAGGCTGTAAAAAAACGGTAAACCGGACTGCGGTCAAGGGCATGACAAGAGCTGGTAGGTTCCCGCTTATCCCACTCATCTCTTCAGCTTTCTCTAATATCAGACCAGATCGAAAAGACAAACGATCGCGATTATGAAGTTGAAGAACGCCGGTTCAGAACTATGGAGGCCGCCGCGACAAAGCTGCAGAAGGAGGCAAAGGGGTACCTGAATGCCTTGAGAGGTGCGATATGATGATCATTTTACTTTGGAAATGCCGTCAGCTAACATTGCATTGTAGCCATGACTGCATCTCAAATGAGGATTGCCGAGACGATCGATGCATTCTATGGTGATGCCGGAACCCGCGCCGGGGTTGGCCGTTTGTACAAACAGGCTGTGGAAGAGCTCGATGCCGAGACCATCAAAGCTCTGGATGGCCCTTCCAGGACCACTGTTTTAGAGCCTATCTCTACATTTTGTGCTTACTTCCCTGATATTAACGAATGTCCGAAACTCCCCCAAGATCACTGTTTCCGATGGGCTCGTGCGTTAGGTATAAAAAAGAGCAATCATAAACTCCTTGATTACGACCAGATGCGGGCAATGGTTAAGAAGCTAGTAGAGAAGCCTGACAAAGATCCCGGAAAGCTGCCTAGAGCATGTTACCTTTCAACAACTTCTAAGACTTAGTGCGTACTAACGCTCATTGCAGACCGAGAAAGAGGCTCAGATGGCCCGCGATGTCTATGAAGCTCTCAACGAACAGCTTACTACGGAATTGCCCTAGTTGATCGACCTCCGGGTACCCTATCTTGACCCTTCATTCAAGGCACCCATGAAGATCCAACTTAGATGTAAGCCTTCCACCCCTGACGGCTCTCCAGACGCAAATAATTGACCTCCTTGCGCTCCGGTTTGCGCAGAGGCATACTCCAGAATGGCCCAAGTCCAACAATACCTAGACCCGAGCACCAGGGAAAAATACGCGCAAGGCCACCCTCAAACAACCAAAACGAAGCAGACGAAGGTGGCTTTGGCGGCATGTGCAAGCGGAGGAGAATTGGCGGATATGTTTCCTTCAATCGGCTTCAATGAGTCCCAGGATCTGTTGGAGGCAATGGAAGCATTGGAGGTATCGGGGGATATATCTGGGGAGGATAGTGTGGAGGCAGTGGAAGATACAATTCAGATACGGGGCAAGCAGTAATTTGAAGGTTTCACCAACAATTATCAACATATAAAGAGTTCATAATGCTTTTTCTTATTCGTGGGAATGGCTTTCAGTGCATAGAAAGCATTAAAGATTTTAATTCAATGGTTTATTGATTGAAGAAGCTGGTAGGACCCCCTCACGAAAGGATCCAGATTGTGCCATCAAGGCCGATCCGGATCCGGGTAATGAGCCGTTCCCCCAGAAATTTCCTTAATGTACAAAAGTATTGATAACACTTAACCCAGTGGTCGGACAGAGTCAGGACAGAGTGTGTTGCATTCCACTCAGCAGAGTGAATTGAATACTATATGTCGCGAAGTATGCGCATGCCTGTAGCACTCAGTAGCTAACAATAAGAAGAGACTTGCCCTGGGAACTTAAGTACAAAAGCATTAATAACCTTTCAACCAGTGGTGGGACAGCACTGGGAGAGTGTGTGTTGGAATCCGCCGCTTGAGCTGAATCGAATTGTATATAGAGTTCGTTACGTGGCGGGACGGGGCGGGTTTTCACTCGCCATGCCCCACCCTTAAACCGGGCCGGGGGTGTTACTTTGGGGGTGATCCCCGCCCTGCCCCTGTCAGGGGCGAGTACCCACTCATTCCCTGCATGGTGCCCCATTTCTCCCCACCTTGTTTAACGGGGGCCGGTCTGGGGAACAGGCGGGGCCGGGGGCAGGGGCAGGGAACAGTAAAATAACACGCCCCGCCTTGGGCCGTTCAGCGGGGCGGAGCGTGGAATTGGACCAGTGGCCCCCGGTTTTTTTGGGGCGTCGGAGGCCCCGTAACGAACACTAATTGTGTAGCCTTTAAAGCGTCCACTTGTCAATAGGGCTCAGCAGGATCAAAAACTAAGGTATCTCCTTGGGCAGATGTCCGCCCGAGTAGTCAAAGGTCGCATCAGAGTCCGCTCACCGTGGGGAATTGAATCATGTTGCTTGCGAACCGTCCGCATGGCCATTGAGGTCAGCTGGAAGAAGAAGGCAAAGATCTAACCGGGCAGATATCCGCTGAAGTCCGGAAGGGCTTGGATGGAATCTGCTCACCTAGGTGTATTGAATCGTGTCAACCTGGATGGCAGCCCATGCCCCTTGTAAAAGCTTGATAATATTCAATTCCTCAACAGCTGGAATCATAAAGCCTGATGCAAGGTGTTCATCGGGAGATTAGCGTGTGAAATAGACCAGCTGGGTGTACTGGGTGGACAGGATGCGGATTGGGTTGCACCGAACGGACTAGGATGCAACCATTCTGCTGGGGCCCTGTGAGGGCGGGCTGGGCGCACAGCATAGTCAGGACGGATATCCTGCCTCCGGATAGAATGGCTATGTATCCAGAGCAATTTCGCTTTTTGCTCATGAGGGTACTATATGCAGAAGGCTTAATTGATGAAGAGGAATATTTGCCCCATGTTGAAAACCCTCAATCATCCCCATATCAGATACCACCAATATGCCAATTTTGACGTTCTGGACTCACTGTATTCTCAATCTAAGCACCAGCCGTATACCAACTTGAAGAAGTATTTCAAGCATGAACAAGAGCCCCAATTACCCAGGATCACTGGTAACATTGGAATCATAAAGGACAAGTAATTCATTCCCTAGCCCGAAACTAGGCTTATATACTAAACTATCTTTGAACAAGGCGATCCATATGTACTCACAGCAGTAAATAGCAAGACATGTTCGCTAATACCGCAAGCTGAACTCGCAGTACCCAAATATGCTGCGTCACAGAATATCAGGGCAGATCATAACTGACCTTATTCAAGTGGTTAGCCGAAGCGCTATTGGACAAGCGAGATTGAAGGAGCTCAAACCACTGATAATGGTGCGATTGACATTATGAACAATGCTCCAACCCTGAGTTTTCCGGAGGAAAAGAGATAAGTGAACATAACCTGGATGGTATTGTCAGAAAGAAAGAGTCTGTCATTGGGGCCCTCGCCTTTGTTCATCAAATCCGATCACGAAACCAGAATATAGTACTTGGACCTGTCCCTGCCTAGTCATATGACACAAAAGCAACAATCCACGCAGTAAAAGAATTCGGCCAACTCAATTTACCATCAACTCCCACCCTTGACACCCTATTTCGTACTTTGCTCCCAGAGCATCATTCTCAATACATCGGTCTTCTATGAGACCATTTAAACCAGAAAAGCAGACAATCTTTACGAAGCATGTAGAATATGGACCTGCGACTTCCTTGTTATCAACATGAATACCAATAACTATAAGGATCTGGAGGACGTATACTATACATGGTGTGTGATAGTAGTAATGGAAGGTTTTGAGGGCGGTGATGCCTGCTGTCTAGACCGTGGAGTCAAGATTGATTGTACACGTGATAGGTAGAGCCTCTCACCGATCTTATTCAATTCCAATCAATCACTTTCATATATTCTCTAGGATCTATTATGTTCATGCATTGCAACTAGAGGTCGTTAAGGGGCCACCAGGGCCCTGAAACACTTGAGCCCTGGACGTTTTTCACTGCCCCGCCGGGCCCAATGGCTGAGGACGTGCTGTCTTTTCGCAATTCCCAACCCCTTTCCCCCCTCTGGCCCCTGCCCCACCCATACCCCTGCCACGTCTCCTTTAAAAATAAGTTGTAACAAACGTGGCCTGTCCTGCGAATCAGTGTGGGTGGCCCCAGAATGCAAGCAGGGTATCAATTACCGCAAAAGTGTCCCACCGCCCGTATTTAAGCACGGGGTGTGGAGACTGAAATCCCACCCGGCCCCGTGCTGTAACCAATACTAGTTCCCATGGGGTCGCATACTATATTGGCTTCTTTGTGGGAAATTGCTGTACTTGTTGGATAGTAGCCTATAGGGCCTGGGGTTATGGAGGCTTGCGGATATGGAGAGTTGGAGCTATGCCATTAGGAGACTCGGATGGAAGGGTATCAGGCATGGGGCTTTGTGATTCGGGCAGTCATTCGTCTCGCAGAGGCTTTGTTCATTTTACATCCTATGCCGGTAGGCATAGGGTGTTTTTATGGTTTCGTTCACACTTTATGCGGTTAGTATGCGTGTGGTGATGGAGTAACCCCATTATGGATTAACTGTACAGTGAAGAGAAGAGTTATGAGTGGCTATCGTAGCCGAGTGACTGTCATGTTCGGCAGTTACTGTCATATCTGATTGATGACCCTCATATCTAGTGTTAGTGCATTGTGTGGTATACCATAGGTGGCCACAACAGATGTGTATATAGTTCGCCCAGTTCTCCCTGTCTCTAGCCGTAAAGGTGGCATCGACGAATCATCTTCACATTTTCCCTACAAAGTGCATATAGTGATTGCATTCTTGCTCGTTCTCTGCTTTGCCCCTTCCTAAGGTTCAAACAGTACTGTTGTCCACTGAGGTAGCAGAAGTTTCACATGCATCTCAATGTATAATAATGTTTCTAATCATTGATATTTCTATTTACTATAAGTATATACTTTTGAGCTTTGCCCACCCTCGTTTGCAAGACTGTACCCCCAAAATGATATCCCCAAAATCATCCATACAAACTGTACACCTCTAGCCATACGCCCAAAACCATTCGCCAAAAGTCCTTCGCCCAAAACCATACACCCATAACCATACGCCCAAGAGATTGACAAAAAATAATAGCTCCTTGTACACCATGGTTGGCGCTCAGTTTAACCACTATCTGCCAGATTAGAGTCCGTGATTTGCAGAACCTCACACCAGATTTAAATTGTAGCTAGTATTCGGGTGAATGGCTTGCAAGGCTGTTGAGACATGATGCCTAACCACTAGTCTTAGAATGCAAGCACCAAAGCTGAACACTTAAAGCGATAAGCCCCAAGCCATACACCCTGAATGAGATCACAAAATGATAAGCCGGAAACCATATCCTCAGAATCATTCGAATCATAATAGTCACACTATATAACTATACCTTTAGAGTTATGTATTTGCAATTATACACTTGGAGGTACTTAGTAACATAATTAAATGGTATGCTAAGAATTATATACTGAGAGTGAGTTCCAAGCTCTATTTATCTGAAACTAGAAGCCCGAATCATAATAATAGTATGAGCACTATATTGAAATCATATCTTTTCCGATAGTTACCCAATTTCTATATCAAATATCCTCATAGTACAGTTATCATCCTAGAGATATCAAATAATCAAGAGGCCCAATCCCACATAGATTTGAACCTACAAATTGCTTAGTCACAGAATATCACTTATAGCAATAAGGGGGCCTCGCACATAAGCAAGAGTGGAGGCTAAGAGGTCGCGGGGCCGTCTAGGCAATCGGCGGGGGAGCAAAATATCGGCCCCCTCCATTGCATGGCAAGGGCGCTGGGTCATACAGTGTCGTGAGGAGAGGCAAAGAGTTGACCCCAGAGCTAGCCTCACTTACAACTTCTCGATGCTATCACGGTAATTCTCCCCTTTAAGTACACCCTACCCAGTATATAACTCATGTTAGTAGACTCGGTGCTGTTAGAGGGTGCAGGGGATTATTGCTTCCCTTTCTTCTTCCATAATACCCTATGATTGGGGCCACAGGAGTAGCCGCACAATGGACCCCTATTCGTGCAGCGACACTACCTTTTAGCCTTGGCAATAAAACAAAACTTAAATATTCTGTGCCATCTACCTGTAAATCTCTCCGCTCGGATTCTGCTTTTCAAATCTTTCACGTTAGTGCTCCACTGACGACCTATTACTCTCAAAGCCCCTGCACACCAACCAACAACCTATTCGTATGTACTGACAAAAAATGTTAAAATTATAGGTAATGATGCAACTTACTTGTCAATTGTCTTTGCTGAGTATGTGAGGGTATGTGGCAACTCAGAAGGGAACAGGCTCTATATATAATGGTGGGTAATTTTGCATGACCCACAGGCCAAGGCTGGTATTTGGCCGTACTGCCAAATACAACTCACATGATGCTCACCTGGATCAGTGACTCTTTACCACATGAGTGTATTACTACTATTGAGGCTCAAAAAAGAAAAAGTCAGAGATGTTTTGGGGTATCATAGATTGGTCAAACAAATAGGTAGAATGGAGTTACCCGTGGGGTGACTGGTATATCAAGAAGGCAGCCAAACTCTAGCCTTGTTGGTCTACATTACGTGGCTATAATGGAAATTATGGAGGTGAACAAACAGAGCATAGACGCTAACCTTTGGTGAAGGAACAATGTCAATCTGACTCTTAGTGCTGAGGCTGCAGCACAGAATTCTCTGCATGGTTGAAATGGCTTGGGGGGCTATTAGAGCAAGTTTGACAGACTGACCCTTGATACCCACTTTGCTGCTGAATGTCCAAAGGGTAGGAATATAAACTCAGGGCCATGTCAGGATTTTGTAAAAGGGATAACAAAACCTAGAGGATGTTACCTGCAAGCTTTGGAGAACGGATTGAAATTGTTTGTCAGAAGTTATTAAAAGACATATTCCCTGCACTAGCTGTACAAGGACGAGTGAAATTGTAACAGTGGAAGGGAAATTAGTGAAGAGAATTACGGCGGATTTCCGATGGAGGATAGGTGACTCTTGGACAAAAGCAAGACATACTGAAGAAAGTGGAGAAAGAAAGAATGCTGTTGGTAGTCCTAGAGTGCTAAAGGCACTCAAATGATGATGGCACTGACAGTCACTGACCTACTGTTTGATGACCTTCCCTATTGAACCTGATAAAAGTGTCTAGGGTGTGGAGGGGGTGGCACTAGTTCGAAGAAGGGGTGCAAACAAAAATGAAAATGTGGGAAAAAACAGATGAAGGGAAGTGCTCTGTTGGCTGTTTCTGTTGTGAGAGGTTGTGATAGTGGGAGGTTGTCATGGTGAAAAGTTGTGACTAGTATCGGGAAGGAAGCCCACAAATGTTGTGGTATTCTAAGCACTAGCTAGGAGGTATTTCCTATCACCCTTCCTCGGATAAGCTATTGGGGTGAGTGCTGGGATTGAATTGGGCTTTGGGGGCAGAAGGTTTGTTGCGTGGACCCCGGAATTCACTTGCAGTTGGGTACCTCAACTCGACACAAACACCCCGACATCCACGCTCACGGTGCTCAGTTTCCCACTCTCCCGTTTGTACTATCATAGCTATGATGGTATCAATCCTCTTCCGCCCCCCCCTTCACCACTCTACTTGAGCAAGAAAGAAAACCAAATGAAAAATGCACTCCGCCCTCTTACACTCCGACGCCCTACTTCTAGTAATCCTCCTATTAATCTGTACAAACACATACGTCTACCGGACAGTCCCGGGAATGGTTGATTGGAGGAAGGATAAGAATGTGTTAGTTCGATTCTCCCTTCCGTTTCTCTTCTCCTCCTCCTGCTCGTCCATCTGACCTGGTTTGCCTACTACACCTTCCTTGGGATATTCTGGAAATTCGGGCCTATCAGGAAGCAACTGTAGCCGTACGTTAGTATTTGCTGTGTGATTAGGGCTGTGCGTGGATTGATTCCTGTTTTGCTGTGTCAATGGGGATGGGCAAATAGGACTAATTGGGAGGGGGATGGTGCTTCTAGGTTGTTAATTCGTTTCTTAAGAGCGCGAGCAGGATTATTTTATTTAGTGAAATAAATAAGATACGGGGCGCGCTACAGCATCCGGGGGGGGTTTCTTTTGGCGGTTTGATTCATTGGGGGAGGAGGGCACGGTTGGAGTTACAGGTGTGCTAGTTCCGAATAATGAAGGTCGAGGGTTGCAAAATGGGAACGTGAGCCTAAGGTTCGTGAATCTATTTCGACTTGCCCGGATTATTCAACACTGCGCCAAGAGGGCAAAATTGTAGGACCTCCTAACCAACTATAGTCTATTATCAAGTTACATGATTATATACAGCGCTCTCAAACATCCATCACACAATCAGTGTGGCCCAACAAACAAACTCAAAAGTGTAACCTTCATCCGCACACATAACCCTGACCCTCTTGCTACCAATGATCCTCTCCAGCTTATAGCATCCCACTTGGAGAATATCACACCCACCCCGGGCTGCTGTGTAACCCTCCCCTCGCCGATGCTCAACCCAATAAAGCCCCCCGCGATCTCGCGGTAGAAAAGACAGTTATCCGGCAGGGTGTAGGTGTAGAATACCACCTTGTGGCTCCGCGGATGTCGTAGCGGCGGAAGTGGTGCGATCGCCTAAGGTAAAGAAGAACCGAGTGACGGCCTGTGAAAAGATGTGACGGTTCGCGCGCGACGGAGGAGACTGGCATTTCTTCCCAGATGGCACAGACAGAGATAGGGGTGTCTGGAGGTCGTTCCGCAGTTGGGCAAGTCAAAGTAACACGGTATGAAGATTAATACACTTGTGGGGGTGTTTTGGGGGAGTAAGGGTGGCCCTGCTTTTGTGAAATCGTCTAAGCGGCCTCTAGGGCTACGACTAAGGTTGGCATCTATCCCCGTGAATGTCTGTAATATAGTAGTCAGTAAGAGTAACTGTTGGGTTACAAGCTGGAGGGGGCATTGCCTGTCGAACTTGAACCCCCAAATCAATCAGGGACCCTACATACTCTTCTTGCGTCTTCACTTTCCCGGCAGCATTTAACATGCTCTGATTAAACAACTTCATCATCTCCGGTGTCGCGACTCCGCCGAGCACCAACGTCTGTCTGAAGTATTTTGCATTAGTGTCTAGATACAAGTTCTCCACGCAGCCAAGGTGACAACCATGCAGGTCCTTGGGTATCAAATTGTGGTGTTTGAAGATATGCTCTAGGTGATCCCAATTTTGCATAAGCAATGCATCGCGTCGGCTTGATCCACCATCAATTCTATTCTGGAGAGGAAATCGTAGTTGCGCTTTGTTTTCGCACTCATCACCAAAGTCATACGCAACACAAGCGATGAAGCAGGGATTATCATGTCCGACTTGTAGAATTGCCTAAAGTACATGAGAGTTTTCCGAGTTAATTTGTAGCCAACCTGAAGAGGTATTGGTAGTTTCCACCAAAGAGAGCACGCAAGCCTTCGGGCTTGTTGGGGCTAATTTGCTCGGCATCCGGGGGTCTTTAGTATGTATCTTGCAAGCATTTTTTGTTTTCCTAGGATAGTTAGCAACGCAACGAGTTAGGTATTCGAGGGAGGATGAAATTGTTGCTCTGGTTGTAGTATGTCGACTAGTGCATTTATTACTTCCACGCAAGCGTGTCGTCTTGGTAGTATTAAAAGGATTTTGGGCCTTGTGAAGCCTTGATCTCTGAGCTTTATTTTCTCCTCCGTAGCCTGTGGTATCGGAGGGTGGTATTTCGGCTGCTTCGATAGGTAAGAGTTGTTCCACTAGTAGCTCATGTTAGAGATTAAAAGGCCAAGCTTGTGAAGTGGGCACTTACAAGGTTGTAAAGGCGAAAAACAAGTTAAAGAACATAAAGGAGGCTAGATCTGGCCTTCACAGTGTGAAAGCCATACATCATTCCTGATCAGCACACTGCCACGGAATGGACTCTCAAAGATGGAGACACAGGTTCTTACACTCATAGAAGTATAGAAAGAGAATGTTGAAGAGCGTCAAAACGGCAGTTGCAAAGGTGTTCTAAATCAAGGGGCTGATGGTAGAGCTGCCCTCTAAAACAGGGTTCGCAAGCGCCCAGTCCAGTCAGGCTTGGGTTTAGGGCGGCCGGTCTGGGGTTTTTTTCCGGCCAGCCGGGCCGGAGTGTGGGCTATAGTCCGGCCTTCAGGGCCTATCTGACCTGGCCTGGCTGGACTGCAGATATCGGTAGGCTTTCGAGTGATAAGATGTGAGGGCATTAAGATAAGGAGATGAAATGCCAAGAGTTATGGCGGCAAAAGAGCGGATCAACGCGCAACCGAGGAGGAAACTTTCTTTCCATTCACCCCTGCTCTCATGATCGTGCTCATGGCTAACTAATGTGAGAACAGTGCTCCCCCACCATCCCCACTGGTATCAAAACCAAAAATAAAGTAAAAATGTAAATACATGGTAGAATACCGATTAGATATTAATATCTGACCTGGGGAAATTTCCCTGTGGTGTTGGAAGGGCATGGTGATAAGGCGAGTTCCGTTGCGGTCCATCATGCGTGAATGGTTAAGGGCCTGTTCAGTGACCGTTTCTACTGTGAAAATGGCCTTCTCTCCGGTTTGAAATGGAAGGGAAAGGGCAATTTGTATGGGGGAACAGAACAGAACCGTTACATCCAAACAGGCCCAAATTTTGTCAAGGTGCTATAGCAAAAGATCGCGTGATAAGAGAAAGCAAGCAACTACCTCCTCTCTGTCTACACGGATGTCTAAAACCTATGAGAATATTATTAAGCTTAAATGGTGTGGCTCAAGCCTGAAAACCTAACAGATATCTGTGGGCATTTTCAGATATTTGCGGCATCTTCAGATATCTGCGGGCATCATCAGATATCACCCACACATCAAACAAATCTTGACTTATAACATGGAATATACCGAAAGCCTGCCGCCGCCGCCAGGCACACCGGAAGCCTGGCCTACGAAGCCCAGGTCTGTCTCACACTGGCCTGGCCTGGCCGGACTGGGAGCCGGCAGGTTATCTGCAGGTTAACCTGGGCCCTTGCGAACACTGGTCAAGCGTGCATCAGTTCCTGTATGTCTTTCTGTTGGATCTGATTCTCCAAAATGCTCCTGTTTTCTGTCCCAATTGAAGTTCAGGGATGATGATTATCATGTCTCGTCTTCTCCTTTGGTCTAATTGCTGGTGTTTATGTGATCTGTTTGAAACCCTTGTTGAAGGGGGGGTTCATCAGGGGTTGATAGGTGGTGGATAATCCCAGACACACAAGTCCTTGTTGCCACTTGCGTGCACCACCAATCCGGGGAGTCATTGTGGCTTCCAGGGATCTGGCTTGCCCAATTTGAGCATTCATCCTACTGCTGCCGATTACCATCGATGGAATCGGGATAATATTCGTCCGGTCTGAGCCACTACCAATAGTCGAGGTGCTGAGATGTCCTTGGGCTGCTCTTTTTGGAGCATGAGAGACTGACTGGTGAGAGGGCTATCATGTCCTGGCTACTTTGAGCTTGCTGTAAACCAGTTCGTCACGTGAAGCGAGTTGTAGGAATCAATATTAAGGATTTTGAATCATTAAGAAAAAGCAGTTTAAGATTTTTAAAAAAAGAGGGGTGAGGGGAGAAAGTATTGATAATATTAAAAGAGAGGATGAAGTTAATAACAATTGAAGGGTGAAGCCATCAGATTCCTTGGAGCTTAACTCAAGGCGATATTCAGACAATCTATAAGAATTGAATAATCCTTCATCAATCTAGTTTGGTCTTGAGCCACTGAGTCAAAGATTAGTTGAATTTTCTCGCTTATTTCAAATTTGCCATTAAAGGAAATTATCCTCCAAGAATCTTCGTTGGTAATAAATCCATAAACTATTCCGCCAGCATCAGAATCTCTCATGTCTTTCATAGTAGCGAGGAAGCACTCATTCCACCCCTCCCCCTGTAAGACCTTCTTTACCTCGACCATAGTGACATAATTATTTTTCCAAAGGGAAATACACTTGCAAACAACAAAGTCTTCCATGGCAAGGGTATAGGGCCCCATTGTATTAATTTCCTTTTCCAGGCACAAGTGGCACTTTGTGCTTGTTTTCAGTTTAAAGAGGGCAAGGAAAGGCTAAATTGTAAATGCGATAATATCTTTAATATTGAAGTCCTTGCAGGCCTTTGGGGGATAACCGGCCACATTTAGATAATTGAGAATGCCCGCGTAGACCTTATTTTTGATCTCCAATATGGTATCCTTTTGTAACAAGACTGATCGTCCTGCGATCATCTTGTTGATTAGGACTCCAATGGGTGTCAATGTAACACCGAATTTTACTTCAGATTCGTCAATGCTTATTTTGTTGTAGGGCTTTTGCCATTTAGGCTTGTGTCTTCCTAGACTAGTCTTCCGCTTGGGGGATTCTTGCTTCCCCACAGCTCAACTTAAGTTCTCCGTAATATGCATCTCAACTCAGGATTCCTTCACAATTTTTTGTCAGCGCTTTCCTAGCTCTTGGCTTATAGGAGTGCTGGGCTCTAGCATGTGGTCAGTCTCCTCGGTCTGTGCGTCTGGAACAGTCTTTCTCTGTAGATTCTATTAGCTATTCTGTTCCCTGTTGTAATCTAATTGGGTGTTTTTCAAACTGGAGTGTACACGTATGATGCATCAATCAGCTCACTAGCACCTCAGTTTAGGCCTTAATGGAGGATGAATTATTCTGATAAAGGATGCTTGAATATACCAAATCTCACTGGCCAGTTGCTAGGAAATAACACCTCTTATGAGAATTATTATGCCAAACATACCTTACTCTCAGAGTTCTTCTTCAGTTCCTTCTCCTGTTACAGCCTTGTTTGCTTCTCCTCACTCTCCTTCTTGGTCTTTTCTGCTGGCCTCAACTGCGGCTGTGATTCTGTAACCCTGCAAGGTAGATCAGGCCTTGATGCAGGGGTCGAGTCCTTCCCTTCAGCAGGGATTTATCTTCACCAATACTAGCCTCTTGTACATACTATCTGGATAGTGGTTCGCCCCCCTAACTGTTCCACACAGTGTAAGAAACTCATGTTAGTTGAACTTCCTATACTCTTATGAGAAGTGAGAACATTGCCAACCTTCTGTTTCCCTAACATCCGTATGATAGTAGCCTCCGGCTCAGCCTGGTAGTCACCACCTATCCCCAGCGGATCAGGCCCCTCTCCCGCTCCACAACCTTTTATTTCCTTTTGACATAATATAAGAATCCAATTGTTTCCTTGTTATTTTGCAACAGTGAACGATCTTACTTACGCATCTCTTGGTTTATTCTTCTATCTCTTTCAGATAGTATTGAACCATTATGTCTTCTTGGAGTTTCAGTATCTCTTCAACTAGTACAGAACTGTCTCATTGTACTATACAACAACCTTAATAGTGTCATATTATTGACGCGCCTCTTCAGACTGTTACAGCGGTCACAGGCACCAAGAGTTAGTCTGTAGAGTATTCATAAAATGTAATAGAGTAAAGATAAAGAGAACCATATAGCAATATCTTAGAATGGCAAATTACCTAGATGGTTCTGTGCAGATCCTATATCTTGTTCGGAACCAGCTCCTTATATAGGCATCTTCTCCCAACCCGAACCCTGGCGACTCATCACCTTGTGTAACATAACCTTCATAACTCATAGTTGGTCATAGTCAGAAATCCATCAGCTGACTAGCCTGAGGGAATAGCGCAACATGCTTTAACCAATCAAAACTCATAAACCAAGTTATGCAGTTGAATGAGTCACATGCGTAAAACCCATGACTCATAATCTGAGTCATGTGTGAAACGCATTACATCATAGGACATCACAATCATGAGTCATGAAAGCATTAACCTAGTCAGATCATACCGCATGGACTGGGTATATTGGGAATTGGGCTAACATGAAAGATCGGCGTCTGTTGCAATATTAAGGCCAAGCAAATATAAAAAAGAGAGCAAGCGACACTAAGGTGACTCATTAATTGTGGTTAATTTCCTGTATTTGTCATAACCTGATTGCTCATTGGTTCAAAACTCAATCCACCGCCCCAAGACCTCCAGTTTCGGCAGTCGTCCCTACAAGAAGGTTGGGTGACTCCTTCACTGGGCTGAGTTTCCACAAAGCCATGTTGGTGGCAACTCGCTTTTCTATCTACTTTGGTAATAGCGCCATTCCGAATATAACCAGTCAATGCAGCACCCTGCCATTCATAGATATTTGCGAAAGCCATCAGGCTGCTGGCTGCTCCCACCCCCATTAGAACAATAAATGCTACACGGTGGGTGTACTTTTAGATCTTCTTAAAGTCAATCAATGTCGCCAGCTTATGCATATATCCAATATCTAGTTCTTGTGTTCGCGTCTTTGACAGTTGCATATTTATTCGGGCGCCCCATGATAGCGCTCCGAAAGGTTTTGCTTCTGGAAGTAAGGTTTCTAGCCGAGTGATCACATATTTCAAATGTTGAAACACTGGAAGTCACGTGTATCAACCCTAACCTTAATCTGTAGAAATGACTTTCTACGGATTAAGGTTAGGGTTAAAAACCTGAGGCCTGCAGGTCACTCAGGCTGGGCCCGGCTTTTTGGTTGCAAAGCCGGTTTCCCATAGTCCGGCCCAGCCGTCTCTGAAAAAGCCTGGGTCAGTCCGGCCGTACCCAAAGCCGGACGGACTGGCCGGTTGGGAACACTGAATGCATCCTCCGTAACTCTTTAGCATTGCCTAGTGTTCGTTCGCCATATAAAACATCCACATAATTGAAGCAAGCTACTCTATTGACTTCTGTAGCCGCGTCAGCTCTTCAGCGACTAGCTTCTTCTTCAAATTCAAGTCTTTTAGGCCTTAAACCCTTCTTCCACCTGTGGTTTGCTCCGAGCCTCCAGGAATAGATAATTAGGCATGCCCAAATAGTCTAGATTTAGGCAGCTTAGTATCCTTCCATTCACCTTGTGAAGGGGAAGATAAGGAAGCCAATCTAGATGGTGAGCGACTAGTAAAATGTGATTCAAATGGGTCGGATATATCCTCGGTCTCTGTACCTAAGTCAATTGCCTCTTCTCCGCGCTCTTCCTCTTCCTCCGGCTCATTTGCTAAATCTTCACCGTCTTTCAAGATGATCCCATCCTCTTCGATTTGTGTGTGATCAAGTTTGCCGCATTTAGGATTGCGTTAGACTTATCGCTCGTTACCAAAGATTGGAGCAGGAGGTTGTAAGGTTTTGCGGCTACTATGTCATCTTCCGATTGCGATTCGGGTTTATCGCCCCGAATATCTTAAGATGGTACAGTAGTTATGTCACTATTGTTTGTCTTCAAGTTCCTCCTCATCATATACTTCATAGCATATCTGGTATTATAACTAATTCCTATATAACAATGGTTTGAGTTTTATTTTTCCCTTAAATTGACTTTCGTTCAGAAAATTCATGCGATTTTTCATAGGATCATTTCTGATTGCCATATTTGTGAAATCTAACCCCGGGGTATGAATCATAAATTACCAATGGCAAGGCCAGGCAGAAGGCCAAGCCGATGTAATATTTTATAAAGTTTAAGGGAAAAGTGGACTGCAGATGCAAAGTAGTTAACAATTTGGATAAGTGGAAGAAAGTAGAACAACACAGAATTTGCCCAGAACGGGAAACCAAGTAATTTTATATGACTGTGTTAAGGAATGCTAAGCGGTAGCCAGGGTTCCGAATAGTCCGACCGGTCAAGTCTTGGAGGCAGGACCAGACAGGCCCGTCCTGGTTGATGTCGATGACTGGACCCGACTCACTTGGGTGGTCTGGTCTGGTTTGGACTGGTCTGGGACCAGTCTTTATCAAAGATCGTATGCGAGTCAGAATGGCACCCAGGCCAACACTCACTAAGAATAGATGTGCAGCTATAGTAGGATTTTAAGGCGACTTGCCACGGTATAAATCAACAGGCCCTCAATCCAGGTTGATAGAACATCCCGGAGAGGATAGCATGTGGTGGAAATGCAAGTACCCGATGGATAAGTCACATCGAATACCCGTATTGTGGCTTTTGGTCATGTACTATCACTCACTTAATGCACAAAAAATAGTTCGATACTGGAGAACCTATTTTTGTTGGAAACTATGATTGTTTGTAAACTTGTTTTGCACGTGGTCGCGTCACCTTCTTCACTTTCCTTCGGTTTTCTCTATACTTGTTCTACTTTCCTTCTAGATGGGACAGCACAGAATACAACATCGATCTCCACTTCTGACAATTTTCGCCACCAC
>Ga0307510_10004504_pt1 | contig 16391 bp, 12 predicted proteins | sample 12_EM_MG_FD_207224 | JGI IMG/M metagenome (GOLD analysis project Ga0307510, IMG submission 207224) | Populus trichocarpa ectomycorrhiza microbial communities from riparian zone in the Pacific Northwest, United States - 12_EM | ecosystem: Host-associated > Plants > Roots > Unclassified | place...
CATCCAAACAACTGGGTTTTTGTGGTTTCGTTGCCAACACACCCTTGCTTTCGCCAAGCTAGAAAAGAAGCAACTAAACAGTCATTTTCGAACGTTCCGTGGCTCTGGGTTTCCGAGTGTCTGGATATTCCATTCGAAAAGCCTGAAGAGAAATCCCGAAAGGGTAAATAATCTTATATGACCACGGAGGATTTGTTGGCCCACCAGTTCCCCCCTTTTCTCATCCCTCGCTCTGTATCCCCTTAGCAGTGCTCAACTACCAGTATCCTTTTTCGCAAGGGCATCGAAAAAAAAAAGAAGAATCCTCCCAATACCCGAGCCCCCGGGAAACCAGGGCACCGGTATCCCCTTACCGGTATCTGGGGCATGTTGAAGAATCCCATTCCGTGAGTTCACTCCCCCCCCCCGACAAGAAGTGCCTGAACATTGAGCGGATAGCTTTTGTTTGCGCACATAGACACGCATGGGTGATTGGTTATAGGCTTGTCCCAGGCCATTGGTGCCCGAAAACAGGGATTTAAAGGATATGTGGTCAAAAACATGTGCGTATTCTGAGATCCAATACAAAGTAGTTACAGTGCCCGTACGACTGTAGATTACCCCATGTGTTCCAGTTCTTCTGGCTGGGGACGAGTGCTCGTCCCCAGTAAGTGCTCGAGCAGGACCGGACCCGATGACGGGGGAGGTGAACGCCACGTTGAGGAAGGACGAAATATCCCTGACATATCCTTGAACTATCCCTTCTCACCGTTTGGGTACTTCTTGTCAGGGACAAGCACGGTTGTACCTTATCCTTCTAGTCCCTGCGTTCGGGTGTGCGTACTCGGGCAGAATGTACTCATGCATACAGGTAAATGATGAGACTGATAGGGTACGGGTGTCCCGAGAGAACACCCACTAAGACATATAACAGTAAAGTCTTGGGCCATCTATTCCTTGTCCATCTCGTCACTTAATTACCTGTACACGTATACCGAAGTACCGTACTCCCGAGGATGAGGGGGCGGGGGTGCGGAGGTTGCCGGTGCCCGAATTGGCAGAGTCGGGAATGGCGGAGCAAGCAAGCAAAGAAAACCGGTACGCAAGCAGGCAATCAGGCGAGCATCCTCTCATTAGATATGTCTCCTAAACATCCTAGCAGACCCACCGTTATCGAAGAAGTTACCGGTACTTTTATTTTGGTCCCAGGCTCCTGGGCATGATACAACGAAAAAAGAGAGGGCGGGGATGAGGGAAGGGAAAGAAAGAAGGAAATCACTAGCGAGAAAGCGACAAAGCGAAAAGAAAAGAAAAAAAGAAAGAAAATAAATAAATACACGATTTCAAGGGTTTCTATCTTCCTGTGTATCACCTAATTTTTGGCCAAACTTCGCCAGTCCAAATTCTTTTCACTCGTTCCACCACCGGCGATTTGTGCGGGGAACATGTATTACGCATTGGGAATAAAGAGAGCAACAACTCATGCATTAGGATACCTCTGATGTTCTTACTTTTACTCTGCTTGTTCCAGATTGCCCTCCTGTGTCTCCCGCTGGAATAACTTGCCGTCCAACCATATCCCTAACCTGGATTGTGGTCTCGTGATATTTCGTTGGTTCTTTTTTCTTTTTTCGAAGATGCCTCTTTTAGGCCGCATGCTTGCTCTATCAATAGCAAAGTCTCTTCGAATAAAACGACACCATAGCCCTCCTGCCTCGGTGACACCTGCTTTGTGTGCAAGGTGCCTAGCCACCTCTTCAGCGATACTTGTACCGCAGCTAGAGAAGGGGAGATGGAATGTCCTGCTTATAGATGATTGGTATTACCAGGATAATATAAGAATGTTGAACTGCCCATACTGTCCACTATATGTACTCCCCACTCCTCTTCTACTGCGAGTTCCGTAGTCTCATACCGGCGACTAATCTAGCTCTTGCGCTAACTTTCGGGATCCAACGTGAGTCTAGGCCGGACCTATCGTTATTCGCTTTTTTTTCGCTGTTGTGATATAATTTTGTATTGCCTTCGCAGCACTCGCATTAGTCAATTATCCTCCAGTGACTTGTCGGATATTCTCCCCTCTCTGTACAGCAATAAAAAAGGAAGAGGTGGACTTCCGACCAATTCGGCGGCCTGCCGCCATGCAGGGTAAGAGTAATATTTTGTTTTTCAGTATTTTTTACTACCTAAGGTAGGAAAGGTTACCATTGCACTTTAATGGCTGCGAGTTCCAACCACATTGTGGTATAGAGAAATTTCTTGGTAGCGCTGTGCAATGGTGCAAGTAGGGTACAGTGGCTTATCAGTCCCTCTGACATGGCTGTTATTATTATCCTGCGCTGTACTGCTAATCTTGTATGTGCTCTCCCGATAATGGATGAGCAAACACTCGTAGCATACCGGTGTAATTATATGTGCTCTCGTGGCGGAAGTAAGAAATAAATACAATACCCACAGCGCCTCGATGACTAAAAATGCAGCTCCCAGCGTAATCGGTCCTGGCTGAAATCTCCACGAAACAAGCACAGCGCGCTAGTGTTCGTGGTGATCCATGCACATCCCGTCACTTCAGCCCTTTTGGAAGGCGCTACACAGGCTATTGCTGCCGGTTTTCAGTCCGTCAGGCAGAGGGTGGGCAAGAAGGACAAGAATTGTGTACCGCATTACACTGCCTTCACTGTGCGATATGGCGCAACCGTCGACGAAAAGAGAGACAGAGAGAGAGGAAAGAAAAGAGTGCACATCACTTCTGGTCTCTTTTTTTGTCTTTCCCCCTTCTTTCCCTTATCGTACCCATTCTCCACTGCTCTGGGCTGGTGTGTCTAACGGGGCTGTGTTTGCCTGTTCCTGCAGTGAACCGCTTTGGACTATATCTGTTTTCACTGGGGTCATTAGTTATCACTCGTGTGTTGGTGAGTTTCGAAGGGTAAGGTGCAGCAAGTTACCAAATGATACCGCACGGTAAGGTACAGTACCAGGCGCCGTTTTTCCGACCGTCATCAAGCCTCGGATCACAATCTCAGATCCTGTAATGATACCGATATCATTGCCGAGAATGCCTACCCTAGCCGGTATTTTGAGGGAGTCGTCATTCTTTCATCGGTTCTTCACTGTGCTCAAGCCCTTTTCTTCCTCAGGTTGAGTTCACAGAGGTATTTACGCAATGAGAAACCATGGAGAAATTTCAGCACTGAGGGCCTCTGTGAAATCGATAACAAGGAACTAGTTAGCCTTTTTAAGCATGTGCCAAATATTTATCACAGGGGCAGGTCCCAAAGCCAAGGGGTTGTATTACTCAAATTTGGCATAAATCCATAGGATGGGAAACAGGATTACCTGATATCAGGGTTTATGGCTTGGGGGATGTTGTTTTCTGGTATCTTACTTTCCTAGTGTAATTTACGGTAATTTACCGTATTGTATCAACCGTGTAAGGTGCCGTTTCGTACCATATTACTCGAACACTAATTGTGGGTACAGGTGCTTGTCTCCCCAGGATAGAAGCACCCGAGAACAGGGGTATATTTGTGGTGGCCCTCAAAGATGCATAGATTTTTTAACCATACCTTTGATCCCCGTTTCGGCTTCGTTTTAGTCTGTCAATATTCCCTTGACACTGATTTCTACCTCCCCCAGTTTCCTGCACCACTTTAGCGGCCCCTGACACCACCGGGTAGTCCGAGCTTTTGCGGTATAGCAAGGGATATTTCTGCTATTATGCTATAGGTAGTGATTGACGAGCGGCCACTCATGAATCTGCGTTTGCCATTAAGGCTGAGTGGCCCTTCAAATACCAGAGGTAAGAATGTGGCCTCGCCAGTCCTTAGAGTTGTGTTAGATAACTCTTCTATAGTTTCATACGGGGGCGGTAGAAGAGTGGGTCCGAGTTTACGGTCTATCCTAACTTATTAACAACCTCAAAGCAACAAGTATTAGCTATAGAAGCAAATAATTTTTGTTTGCAGTTTCATGAAAACTGTGCTGGGTCTTTGTATTCCACTTAATGCAAACTAGTGAGGGTGGCGCCCGGATCGTACCTGGTTGGGCTTAAGGGATTTAGGAAGGTGGTTTATGAGGTATGTACCGGTGTGTTGGCCAGCGTTCCGAAGCTTTATGTTTTTTTCCCATGAGCGCGTTTTGAAGGGACTAGGGGGCGAAGTGGGGGTACGATAATATTATTATGGTGGGTAAAGCGAAATTGAATGTGAGAAAATTACAAGGGAGGTGGCAGGCATATATACAAGCTGACAGCAGTCCGGGGGATTTACCTCTCGAGTCGAGCTATCAACAACTCTCAGGAGAGTCCCCAGGTAAGCTAATGGATAATCCAACACAATCCCAGATAATCCACATATCTTGAGTGAGCCCTACACCCATAAACTGGGAGAAACGACCTTTATGGGAACTTATTGTATCGTATTATGATATCATACGAAGTTCCGTCTGGCTAAATACCCGAGGTTAGCGGCAGAGGGTATAAGGGTAACGAACTCACAGGGGGTGCCCCGTTGGTAGTCTAGCGGGCTTGAGACAGGTGTCACTAGAAAGCACCATCCATCACTCGCTTCCGCAGGCGCCCTAGTTGCAGAAAGTCGGGCTCGCGGGGCAGATGCTCAAAGCCAATGGGACTTAGGAGGAATTGGGCGCACCCAATGCGAACAGACTATATAGTAAAGGAGGCCTGTGAGGGTGACCGTGTTGAAGCGATCTTATCGATCTTACAGTACCTGTCCTGCCTGCAGGGTCGACTCGGAGGTTTCCCTACTTAAGAGTTCGTAGTATAGTCTTATTGGCAGAGACCCAAGGCTCCAATCTGCCTGCTTTCCGTGATTGGTCATTCGTTAATAGATTATTGCGTGGAGGAATTGACTCTTGGCCCCTCTTTTATATAGGGGTTAATTTGCCACCCGCGCCCGAACCATTGCCCCGCTGTTAATTCAGGCAACGTTGCCATGAGAACCAAACCTATCCTGCTGGTAGATGGGCTTGGATCCTTTCTCCTAAAGTTTATGGTAAATATATTATTGAACACTTAATTCATCATAGGAGCAGATATATTCTTAAGAGAAGAGAAGTTATAAATATCGATCACTGACATCTAGCCACAAACTCTTAGTATACAAAGGAGCAGCTGCGTTCGAAATGTCGGGGATGAAGGGGCAAGGTCGAAAAAACGGTGGGTTTGACTGTAAAGAGGGCGAAATTTTTTAAAAATGGGGGGGTCATAGATCATATGTATAGCTAGATGCTGTCAGGTACCTGTACACTAGTGAGTGTTAGCAGAAGGGTCTATCATGTTAAAGTGTTCAAGACTCCTGATAACCTTGTTCGGGGTATTGCGCCAGACTTTCACTTTTGACGTCGGGAGTCCAAGGCAGCAAGTTACTGCCCATAGGGCCGCAGTGCGTGAGGTAATAGAACGAGGTCAAACCCAGGGAGGCACAATCTCCGTCCCCAGCTTCAGAGCGGCCCAGGCTTACTGGGTGGAAAAATATAACACCCAGCTTTAAAAATCTTAGTAGAACTCACCTACCAGGGGGAGTGGGCGGTGTGAGCGGTGTGGGCTACAATAACATCCTCCCATCTTTTCAGTCATGGAGTTTGGGGGGTCGCGATGGATAGGTAGCTCGGCGGTAGACGGAGAGGTTTCAATTGGGACTTCGGCGTTATGTAGGAAAACCAGGAAAGGCTAACCATAAGCTTCATTATTCTCATTGTCATTCTTAGATATCATGCTCTAATGACAAAGACTGGAGCATATATAAAACATAATCAACTCATCCTGATCCCTCTGTGGATCATCGCAAATTTCCCCGCTCCTCCACGCATGTTCCCATTCCTCCGGACGCACCCGTTAAGACAAAGGAGAGACATGCTAGAGGTCCTTCTCCGTAAATCACCAAAGCTCTAGAAACACCCACCCCACCCCCGGACGACCCCACCAGACTCCCGTAGCTTCCAGAACAAACAGAAAGCTCCCATCACCCTTCCACATCGCCTACCACTATAACGCTTGCAACAAACCGAACTTAAAATATTTTTTGCCCCCGCCCAGACCATCCTTTTGAGGCTTTTGCAAGTTTCGCACACCAGGGATTGGTTGGCCTTGGGTACAAGCACAGGAATTTTAAGCATAATAACAGCCCTGAACAAAAGCAGGGCTCCTCCTCATTGTCTCCCGCATGGTTATGCATTTTGTAAAAGAGTTAGGCTCCAAGTCGATAGAGAAACATCTCATGGTTCAGCTCGTGACCAAGGGTCAAGGAATACCAAACCGAATACCAAGAAAATCCATCGGAGTTCTGAGCATAAAGCAAGCGACCGCTCGCGAGCAGTTCGCAGTGCTAGCTATCCAGCCTTTTAACCCCAAAGGCTAACCTGAATCGAATTTCTCGTCAATGCAATGGCGAACACTGTCCTGATACTATCCTCACACTGCCCTTTGCAATAACTACTTTTCCAAATTCAGATCTCCCTCCTGGCTTTGGAGAATCACTTGATATTCAGGGGAATTTGTGCTGGAGGGGCCAGATCTTATTTTAATGGAGAAGGGACTATTTGAATTCAGTGAAATTCTCGGGATATCTGTGCTACAAGGAGCGATGTGCAGGCCCTCGGGGGAGTATATGGGTAGAACATATTCACCTGCTATTGATGTATTTATGACCTCGCTGTTGATGACTTCTTTAAGTCCATTGCCCTGGCCACACCCTGCTGTGCTGTAATTGACAGTTTACTTGATATAATGTTTAGTGGGGGTTTGGGGATCGAAGCTAGTGAATCCGGATGTCTTAAAGATGAATCAGATATCCTCATGGCAAGTTTCGGGGGATTTTGATTAACGTCTTGGCTAAAGACTATCCCCTCTATATATAAAAACTAGCATCCTACGGGCAATATCCCGACTGGAAAATAGAGTGATACTTGGTGATGAATTCGGGCTGAAGCTAGGAACTGTGAAAACAGGCATCATTCTAGGAGCTTTGATGATTAGTTTTAGCAATTAGCCTTTGTTTTAGGTGGACTAGGATGTGTAAACAGGGATAGCGGGAACTAAAGATGGAAAACCGGGCATCTCGTACTTGTACACACCGAGGCAGCTCTCGAAATTCCTGAGCACTAGCGGAATAAGTAATCCCACAAGATAAGGGCGCTCTCATCTAGCACCAGGCTATTGGCGGTGATTCCCATGTCTAGCACCTAGACAGGTAGGAGAGAAACCTAAAGTGCATTTTGTTCTGAACCTTCTGTGATCCAAAAGTTTGAAAGTGGGGCTTTGCGTTTTTGCAAAACTTTTACTGAAGAACTCTTGTTGCTTCCAGTGAATTCCGTTGCCTGCCTCCAACGTTTAATTCACTGTCGTTCGGTCTGATGTTAGATCTTCCTTATCTTTTCTCGGCAAAGCGAAAGGCACCCCTAATTATTAACAGCTCGGTTTTTTCTGTTACGGGCTTAATGGGGAGGATACCTAGCCAGGTTCTTGGAAGTTAAAATATATTTGATGGGAGTAGTGGTGGGTAATACACTTGATGCCGGGACAGTATACCAGAGCATGGATCGAAACTCGAAACTCGGGATTGGGTGATATCAGGTGACCGGCCTCGTTTTGTAACGCGGTCATCCTTTTTGTTAGTGTCATGCATAGCAATAGCATCCATTTGATCTAAACATGGATACTGCAGTTGATACGACCCTCCGGAAATAATAACTATCATTCTTGGAGAGAAAGTCTCTGTGCTCCGCTCATCATCCCGGTAAAATAATGCAACCACCCAAGTCACAGAAGCAGGCAAAATAAAGGCTATGCCCGCAAGAAGACGGGGAAGGAAGGTTAATATTAGCAGAGCGCCTAAAGCATAGAAGTCTCAGATTTATTTGGTGGGATCAAACGCTCTCCTTTCACTAGAAGAGGGCGTGATTCGGGGGACTATTCTTATCAAGGGCATGAACGAAGCCCGAACTATCCCCGAGTAACGGTGGCGAAGTGGGGAAAAGTAACCCACTTAGTCCCAGAGCATTCCCCTAGGGTCCAGCCAGAATTAGAGAATAAATATTAGTCGCAATGAAGAGTTAGATAACCACTGTGGGAGCCAACGCAATATGCAAGGGGCGATGAGCAATCGCTCAAACTGATGATAACCCAGCAGTTAACAGTTGGGTAACTTATCATTTCACAAGTCACTCTGGTACCCGAGTGACCGGCGATGCCGTCAACCTCGGAATCACCAACATTGGTGGTGGTGGTAGTTTATTAATAGGCATCGCTTCGGGCCGAGCGAATTATTGGCACAGGACGGACCAGGTTTGTGGATATTCCCACGGATGCCGATATGTCTCAGCCCCCACAGCAGATAGCCGATGGGAATGTCCTGAACTGTGCCTAGGTGGTAAAAACATGTAATTACGAAACGAGTTTACTGAATACACGAGACCATGCACTCCTGAGGTGGTGAAAAAAACAACGTGGTTTCCTCAGTAATACAGAGAAGCAGCATGTATTAAGCAGCATGTATCGAGGTGCTATGTGCTCCAAAGTAACTGGCCATCTGATATTGCATCAAGAGGGGCACTAGCGCGTTTACTCGAGTAATGAGTTAGTGCAGCACACACACTGCCGAACTTAATGGTATACGGTCGCACTCGTCCTCCTACTGCACGGCCTTTTGGGACCATTCTTGCAGGTATCAATAAGGGCGCACGGCGGATTTTGGGGGCATTGGTGCCGACACTCTCGAGAGAAAAGGTGTTCCACAGAACGACTGAAAAGATCGGAGGACCTGCCTGTTCTAGTCAGCACAACCCCTCCATCCCTTTTCGCCCCGCTGGGTATCCCGCCTCTTGACGTCCTTCAACCCATATCAGAGCTGGACAAACTCGGGGCATCGGAGGGAAAAAAATAGTAATATATCATAGCCACCTAGAACATGCAAGGAAAATCATAGTGTAATACAGTGGATGAGGGCCTAGTGTTCGCAAGCTAGGTAACATATTACAGAAGGAAACGGAACGTGGTTGGCCCACTTGAGTCCCTGGTCTGAAAATTAAGGGGGAAAGAGAGAGAGGGGGAGAGGGAGGGGGAGAGAAAAGGAAAAAAAGAAACGAAACGGAGGCGGGTATGTGGGTGGAGAAATGTACTCAAGCGCCCTTCCCCCACCCCCCGAAAGCCTCGCCTCTATTTCTCTATATAGCTCTGACAAGGGAAGGGTCCGGTGCTCTCCTCTTATTATGGGCCCTCAAGCTCTTTCTCATCCCACATTCACCCTTATCCCACCTCCCAATGCCCAAAACTTAACACACTGCTCAGAAACTCCAGTCAGTAATTCATTGCCGCCAAGATAACCCCGAGATCGCTTTACAATGAGTAAGTGACGATTTCTTCTTGCGATATTGTTTATTAGGGAGCGGTGGGTTGTGTGGTTTTTGCTTACCTTTCTTTTTTTTACAGGTCCACCCTTGCTTGGGACGGCCCCGACCAACGGAATTTTGAGCGAAGTAATGACACCATAGCCTCCTCGAGATTTTCACGTCTACAATCTCTAATAAACTAGGTTGTCAATCGCGGCAACTCTCCGCCAAAGACGAATGGCAACACCGTCGTGGCAAGCGGATTTCTGACAGGTACTCGCCACCCCGGCAGCGGCGACAAGTTGCAATGTTATCGGAGGAGTTGTGGTGGTTCATTCACAGATAGCAGGTCTTTGAGGTTCGTCAAGTATTCCCCATGTTAAAAACCTCGCGTCCGCGAAGCTAACTCTTCTTACAATGACGTAGAGAACACAACAAGATCTGCACACCCGTGGGAAACAATGGTTATCGCTGCTTGTTCCCGGATTGCCCCGAACATTTTAGGACTTCCAACCTTCACGATATGGTGAACCACCAAGGCGTTCACCAGGTCTTCGCTTGCTACGCACAGGGCTGTGCTTGGGCCTTTCCTACACAGGACGGAGCTACCAAGCATGTCATCAAGGAACATCGCATGGCAAAACCTACGGACATAATAAAAAACCTGTGGACAGCCCGGAAACACCAGGGTGAATTTTTGCGACAGTCGGGCGCTTGCTTCGACATCTTGGACGTGATGTTGAGTTGGGAAACAGAAGTTTCGAGTCCTCCAGAGGATATCATACTAGCCCCGGCGTTGGCTGCATACGCCCCCCCCGGGAATAGGCATCCCGAGAGCGGAGCAGATGCTGAGGACGTTGAGTACGCGCAGAGTTTGAGCTCGGCAGTGTTCTCGCACATCGCGCATCAACTTGCGGCTCTCGGAGATCTATTGGATAACCGAGCATTGGCACCGACTGCAATGGAGTGCCGCCAAGTGTCTCAAGCGTTAGAAATTATGCAGGAAAAACTTCGCGGCAAGTCCTTTGTGAGTCCGTCTGCTGGTTGGAACAAAAGCTTTGCATTCCCTGGTGGGACTTTGGGTGTGAATGGCCTACGCCGTCCGGAAACGTTCCAGGAGGAAGCTTCTACCGCTACTACCACCCCAGCTCTGGGAGCCCACGAAAGGCCCAAACATCAAAAGAGGAAATCTGCTGCTGCGCGTGTATCTACAGCAATATCACCCGTACAAGAGGAAGGCGGCAGTGGGGACCTATCCGGAACTGATCTCGACTCCGACGAGGAGCTCGACCTGCTAGTGCAAGAAACCGACGGCGAACCTCTACAACACACGCACCTCTCCGGCAAAGAACAAAGCAAATACTTTCAACAAATGCAACAATGCTGTGTCCGTGCTGCTCACGAGTTCTACCTCCGCCACCGCGCGCACCTAGACAATATCAAAGACAAGAAATCCCGCCAACTCTGTCTAACAGCAAAATCCAACCCTATTTCCAAGCCTGACGACCTTAGCCTCCCTCACTGGACCCACCTCCTGCGCAGGATCAGCGATGCAAGAGGCCTTCAGAAGAACATGGTTAGTCGGATAGAAAGCTTCAACGGGGATATATCCCCCGTTGACGAGGTTAGACATGCGTTCACGAAGAACAAGGTCAAGAGCGACAGGGATCTTTTAGCACTCGTCCAGTTGACGAGGAACTTTTGCTGGCAGTTGAAGGATTGGGATAGATGTGGGGATTTGGATACGCTGTATACGCTTCTGGAGAAGACTATTCGCGAGGCAAAGCGTAGGAAATTGGAAGGGTATAGTAAGCCACCTAGGAAGGGGACGTTCACCAGCAGGAGGGAAAGGTCAGCGAGGAGAAGCCCACAGAGGCAGTCGGCCACTTGGCCATTAATGGTGGAAACGGAGGGGGTGGAATGACAATGTGCGAATAGCATAATTCCACTACATGCGTGACATCCGGATTCTTCCCCTATCTCTCTCCTCTCTCTCTCTCCTCTCTCTCTCTCCTCTCTTTCTTCTATATTTCCCTTTCTTCCGTTTTCTCCTCTCGATTCTCTTTTCCTTTTTTCTTTTTGCGTTTCTGAACCAAGGACTTGTTGGGCATTACATATGATAGGTGTTTAAATTCGAATTCCACAGATAGTGTTATTTTTATTTTTTTGCCCCTCTCGTTTCCTTACTTTTTCCCATCTTTTCTATTTTAAGCCCGCATTGGTTTGCTTTATCTTCTTTCTATAACGCGAGATGAAAAGGAAAAAAAACATTCAAATCTCACGCCCCTCGTACCCATCACCATTGCAGTATCATACTCATCGTGCATTCTTCCACTGCCTACCGTATTGTACACGCCTTTTCAAAATGACATAATATGATAATATTATCACGATAATATTATTGCCTTTTGGGCCATTGTGCGACTCTACTCGAGCACCGGTCGCTGTTAACCCCGCCCCTTGCGTTTCCCTGCCGCCACCACGCTATCGGTCAACCTTGTAGCGCATGGGTAGGAGGTGTAGGGCTGCAGCAGGGCACCGCACATCGCCGTCGTAATCTCCTCTTGTAAGACAGTATGCGGTATATTACGGCGACACTGGTGATAATGGTTAGGGTACTCGCGTGGTAGTTTACTGATCACGCCGGAGGGAGCCTGTGTTTCACGATTGGTGTATGCTGCTGCTCCTGTTCACGCTGACATGTTATGCAGACTGCCAGGGCACAGGAGAGTTGAGATGATAGCTTCTATGTAAGATAATGAGATATTTTGGAAACCCGGTCTTGTTTGATGAATCAGTTCAGCGCTGTGGCCGTACCAGCCAAACACCATAACTGACCTATCACATTACATATTAAGGGTTTTCGAAGTTAAAAATATTGAGAAAACATAGCTCACATTTCTGTTTCTTCTTCTTAGCTTATCATAGCAGACGCAGAAAGGGTTAACTCACCATTACTTCGCCCTACCCATATGACACGTTTTTTTCCTGCTTTTCATGTTAGGATGAAGAGTGAAAGACCCCCAACGGCTACAGAATTCTATATAACAGAACCCTATAGAAACTCAGAATACGAATGAAATTGTTTAAAAATCAAGAAAGAATACTGCAGCCTTGTCCTATATGTATGGCATCTTTATTGCAAGGGAAATATGCTAATACCGCGAATCCTAGACGACTCCCAGCCTCCCAGCCTCCTATGGAAATTTCCTTTCTGGGCTACTCTTAGCGAGTGAGCTGCTATGTGGCTAGGGCTTTTTTGAGGATCTTAGTGAGCTCTAGCCAGAGCTAGGTCTGTGAGAAAGGCCACAATTTTTTCTGTTTTCGTTTGTCTAAAGCTCGAAAATAAGCCAAAATTATCTTCACCATCATCACCTCCGGCATTGCGCCTTGGGCATTAACTAACAGAGCTTGCCACTTGTGAATGATAATATCTATCTTACTCCAAAGGCTCTAGAAGATTTTTGAAATTTTCTTAAAATCAATCAAGCCAAGATTTTTGCGAAGCGAAAACGCCCACTCCACCGGTATAAAATGGGAGGGGCGCCAATGAATCTTGTCACCAAGATCAAATGGCGGCATCTCCTTCGTGCTTCTGTAGGCTTTTATAATACTAAACTAATAACACTTCTACTATGGAGGCCTATTGGCTAATATTTTAAGCATATCTTCCTCCAAATACACCGTCTAAAAGGCTATTCTAAGTAAAAGCACTCTTATCTTAGTAAGACGCTTAACAGTAGACCAATATATATCGTCATATAAAATGCCTACCTCAAATAACCAAGATTTAAGAGTTTCCTTTCTACATACTTCCAGATCGTCCTCTGATTGGTAATGAAAAGTAATATGCAAATCATTCGTAGAGCGGAAATAGGGCATTCTTACTATCGCCTCGTACGGCTGTACGTCTTGCTATACTGTCAGCCAACGATATTTTCTTCGAGATATAACTGTTGCCACTTTACCAACTCTCAATATATCTTGTTAGAAGATCTTCAAATCCTCCTTCAAGTCTAAAATATCTTTCCCGTATAGCTTCGTTCCAAAAGTTCTCGCACCCTGGCTGGTACTGTGACAAGAAGGGCTATAATACATCTGGTATGGAAATTTGTCACAGTATCAACCAGGGTGCGAGAACTTTTGGAACGGGGCTGTACCCCAGCCCTCCTGCCATCACTGACACCTCCGCATTCCAATAATCGAATGCTACCAATCCTCACCTTGACCACCCTTCTCCGTCCCGTGTCTATCCGCGTGCTTGTTCCGGTGGGGCCGCATTCCTTGTATTGGAGTTGCCGTCAACGTTGGAGAGCACGAAACCCTTCTCCAATAGTAGCTTGGGATGGAGGTCAACAATGTACCAGACCAAGAGCAGCAGCAAGAGGGGCGATCCTCGTGGGATGCCCCTGTCCATCGTATACCCAACGGTTGGACCCTGTGGGAAGAAGAGTGTGCATTCCGCCCCCACCGGTACTGTAGCGGTACTACCGGTATATACAAGCGGATGCGATGCCGGGAGATTTTTTGCCTCCTCCGTCACCATACATAACTCAACCCCCACAGCCATCAACGGCTCCATTCCGCTCCGCTAGTGAGAATGTGAACGAATAACGAGAAGCCGGAAGTTGAACCACGAATAACAACCAAAAGTAGCACAAGGACTGCATGGCACACCAAGACTTTGTGCTTGATAGTAGCGAATATTCTGAAACCCTCTTTTCCGCGTTGCCTGGGGTATGGCCGAGAGAGCGTTATACTGCATGACATTGTGTCCAGTTAGCCTGTCAGTTCAGTCCTTTTGTGCACAGTGCCACAGCATACGCAACAGACCAAGATGTGCCACCACGAGCTTGCCTTTACAAATGAGTCCACCAACCCCAGCACCCGGAGCTTAATGTCCTATAGGCTGGACTCCGGGTCCAGAGGATATTACCAGGATGCCACACGACAAAGTGAATCTACCATACGCCAAAAAAAACCGGGGGAAAAAAGATTTGCTAGACTCGTCCGCCCCCTCATTAGTGCCAATCAGCCTCTACCGTAGAGGAAAGCCTCAATTTAGGGCCGGTGGTGGAGAAACCCCGACCGTTGTTGGAGATATCAAATGTTTGTGAACACTCTTGAACACTTACCCCGCCTGCATCCTTAAATGTCTCTCCACCACACTCCATCTAATTCACATAGCGAAGTGAGTAAATAGGGGGTTAGGTCTCGTATCACCCTCATCTTCATCTCTATTTTTGCTTCCCTCTTCTGTCCCCCCTCCTACCCCCTGGTTCATCCCATCATCCTCATCGTGGGAGTGATGCTGGGGCAAAAATTACTCTGCAGCACAAACATACCCGTAAGAAAAAAACACAATAAAAAAGAAAATAATACTAATAAAAAAGACAATACTAGTACCTATAGGGAGACTACACCCGGGACGCTTCCCCCTCCCACCAGTAAACAGTCGGAGTAAAAGGTTGAGGCTCGGGTGATCGCCGCTGCAGTTTCGAGTTTTCCCCCTCTTTCGCCCTTTGAAACGAGTAGATAGTCATGATGATAAGCCTTGATTAGTAGCAAGTGGGATGGGAGTACCGGTATCGTGTGTGAGGCCTTTGCTCTCCGTCTTGTGTGGCTCTTTAGGAATGCAGGGGGTTTGCGGGAGTTAGCTGAGGGAGGGGGAAGTAGGTGCGGGCAGTAGTCAGATGAGCCAGAGGAAGGCCTTCCTCCCTGCTGCATGGTCCTTTACTTTTCCCCTCCTCCTAGGTCCCCTTACCCAGTATCTTTCTTTCCTTTTTTCGTGTTCGCTGTCATCGTCTTTGTTGTTACACCTGTGTTCCTTCCAGTGTCCCGGGTCTTTTATGCTTCCCTACGATCAGGCAGGTTAGGCTATCCCTTCCCTCCAGATGATTGGAATTTACACACGCTAAGAGCCGCTACATGTTGGAAAAGGATGGCAAAGGGGAAAAAAAAGAATAGATCTCGCCATGCTGGGCTATGGTTCTAGCGAGATCTACATTTTGAGGAGGCCGAAACAATGGCTTATTCCTTTTTGGGCCTGCAGCACAATAAGCTAGTATCTCCTTCTACAGCCATAAGTTAGGCTAAAGGATGTACTGAGTTCTACTCTTTTTAAAGGTATCTTGCTCGGCTATGCCATGGGGAGCTATTAAAAAAAAAACCCCCCGCTGTAGCGTAGTTTCATCGTCAGCATCGCACTCTACCGGTAGTTCCCATAGTGAGCATCTCATAGTATGGGCTCGAGCTGCGCTAGGAGTGGGCTATCAAAAAAACATGAAACGGACAAGCTCGACATTCTCCGCAGCGCAAGCCCGAGAGTCGCTCTGACTGAACGTTGGTTTAAAGTGTGGCGAGAGACGGAAGCAGCAGGTGCTCAGACGCTAGAAAAACCTGCCGGTACCGCACCAGCATTCCATGCCATGATATACGCTGCACTACCGCAAGTATCACTGGGCAAGCACGCACGGGCAAGGAAATGCCCTGCTCGGCGTTGAATTATCGGATAAGATGTCCTTTACCAGTATTCGGACACATTTCCCCCCGACGGTTCGGAGGGGTCCCAATGAAATGCATCCGGTTTTATTTTTTCTTGCACACCGGGGGGGGGGAAGGGGCAAAAGTGAAGTAAAACCGTTAGCCAGCCTCGAGAAAAATACCAGCAGGGCGGACGGTGGCTGCCGGGGAAGGGGGTAGCAGGTATCAGTGACCACGCCCCAACCTCTTGGGCCCGTCCGAAAAAGCATGCCGGATGCGAATGTGAAGATGAGCACCTCGATATCTGTTGGTAGTGAAGCAAGCGGGAGGACAGGCAGGTACAGTACAGGTGCAGTATTGAGGCTGATTGGCCTTCTTTCTCAGTGGCCTCACAGCCTTGTGACTTGTATTTGATATCTAGGCCTAATCTAGTCAATGGTTGCGCATGCACGATATGATACGACATGGTATGACCTGGAGGCAAGGGTTGATGGGAGATGATATTAGAAGGAAGTCAGTACTCAAGTATCAAACAAATAACTTTGGCTGATTGGTTATGTGAATCGCAGTGGTTCGGGCAAAGT
>Ga0307510_10004505_pt1 | contig 16386 bp, 12 predicted proteins | sample 12_EM_MG_FD_207224 | JGI IMG/M metagenome (GOLD analysis project Ga0307510, IMG submission 207224) | Populus trichocarpa ectomycorrhiza microbial communities from riparian zone in the Pacific Northwest, United States - 12_EM | ecosystem: Host-associated > Plants > Roots > Unclassified | place...
CATCATCATCATACGCTCAATCCCTCAAGATAATCTTATACAAACACCGGAAAGTTCTTAGGCTAGACTTGCGAAAGAAATGCACTCGAGGCCGACGTTGGCGGGACCGTTCTAAAAACATCAGTCAGCCACAATCCAACCCTCTCCCCCTCCCGAACAACTGGGAAAGAGCATACCTGTTCATTCTTGCTCGAACAGCAAGCAGACTCACCCTTGCAGGGGCCTTTACCATTGAGCACATCGACTGTTGTTCTCCCCGTTAGCATTGCTCGCACTAGCATCTAGAAGAAGCTACTTACTAGCAAGAACATTGCCAGTCACGGCATTGCACTTGAAATCGAGGCCGTTCAAAACCGCAGTGGAGGCATCGGCAGTCTTGGAGGCGCTATCATTGTTGCAACAGTAAAACTCTTGCTCCTGCGCTCCGCAGACCTGGTGGGCGTCCTCGAAGTTGAGATTGTTGCTGCCATGCTTATCGCCATGCTTATCAGCAGCGAGCGGGACTGCAGTGACGGCAGCGGCGAAGAGGAGAACAGCGAGAGACTTGATGGAAACCATTTTGATTGATTGGGTAATAGTTTAGTTAAAGCTGAAGCTTAAAGATTATAGAGTAGGGTGGATTGGTAATAGTAGTGATGTGAAGAGGTGAGTTGATGAAGGTGATGGTGAGAAGAAGGACCGGTGGCGGAGGAGGGGGTCTTTATACATGATGTTCTCCTGACCCGGACTTCTCTTTTCAATCTGAAAAGCGAGCTATCTTGATGGAGAAAACCCGAGGGAGAGAGAGGAAGAGAGGAAAAAAGTCCGCTGGTCCTAGAACAAGCCATCTGCAACCTCACGATCAAACCCCAACCTAGCCGACTCACCCACTGCACGCTAGAAGTCACGGCAGATCACTCAGGGACCTAAACAGCAATGACGACCATCACTGCCCTATCAGTATAGGAAACCTCATCTCATCTCGGCTGAACTACATGTCATACTGGAGGAACATAGGGGGGCTGGAAGGTTTCTTTGCAGTCACTGGCTCGCCCGCTGTGCCGATCCCATTAACGAGCACACTATTCTTCCAAATGGTGTCTCGCCGGGCCGTTCGCTCTCGGGTTGGGCTGAGACACGAAAGTTGGGAAAGGTTGGTCCGGGCCGTGTTTCGGTCTGATCGGCGGTCAGGTGCAGAGTCGGGTTAGCGTTAGCGCTAAGTGTTGGTATGATCCATTTTCACGCGATGAGGTTACTCGAGTGCCATGGGATGTAAATGCTTAACTTGGCTGTGTGGTGGTCAATGATGCTTGTTATCCTCGTGGGGAGTTTCAGGAGTTTCAAAAATGCTTTTTTGTACTGGTTGAGGGGATTGGGCGCAGCTCCCCTATTCATGGGTTTTAGATTTTCATCCAAACTAGCACCTTTTTTTATAGCTTTCGCACTCACTGCTTACCTGCCGTGGGAGCTCGAATAATTGGACCTCGTGCAAAGGTGTCCAAAATTCCCTCTCTTGGATAGGGGACGAAGGCGTAGGGAAAAGCTGGTCGGCTTGGCCCTGACTTAAGACAAAAAAAATAGCCGGACCTTACGGCAGAGGCGGCTCCAACGTCAGGTCGATGTTCAATTATTCGAGTTCTTACGGTACTGTGCTCCATTGGACTCTTTGCTCCCGCTTCAACATCCAAAATCGGTCTCCACCGTAGTCACCGCAATCCCTGTAGTCGGGGATGAGCATCACCGAGCAGGCCATAACGGCAACATCAAAGACCCTAGTACGAAGTGAGAAAGACGGGAATAGACCTTCTGCCGTAGCGATGATAGGAGCTCTGAGGCCGGTAATGTATTGGATAACGATTTCGTCGTTTGTGACGCCTTGCCTGTCAATTTTGGATTCGTGGGTAGCATCCTTCCTTGGGGTTCTTGTGGTTTTGTTGCTGTTGCCGGTTCCAACCAAGCACGATAGGAGGTTGCGAATAGGTGGTGAGTGGTTTTGGAGGATATAGGAATAGTCTAGTAGATCTTAATTTATTGGCCCCTCTCTATGTACCACATTTTTAGCGGACTTGAGCTTTTGTGGAAAGAAAGAACCGAATTGCATATATTAGTTCTGGGGTAGCAGAGCTAAAAAGAATCCTTTGATTTGAAGAGGTTTTGTAAACAAGGCGCCACCTAGACTTGGCGCTTTGTAGAGGTTGTGCGGGACAGGAGCTGGCTCACAAACCGGAAACCATGTGAGAAGGGGATATACGTTCCGTGTGTTTGTTGATCTCAACAGGTCCCCGGGGGCTGAAGTTTGGTTAGACTTAGCCCAATCAGATCTTAAACTTTAACTTTGAGAGCCTCCTATTCCTCCTCCTGCACACAAAGTATTCGAATCGAGTCTTCTTGGAGCTGCTATTATTATCAGAGCTTTGTTACAGGGCCTATGAGAGTGGAACCGGATTAGGGGGATGACTAGTGGTTGTAAGCGGAAGAACAAAATTTGAAGAGCATTATTCTGTTGTGCTGGCCTGCAAGAGTGGCTTTGTTACTTTCCATGATTGGATTCCCCGGTTCCACTCGGCCGGAAAGACCTTGGGATAGGAAGATTAGTCTTGGACAGCTTGTGGAATATGGCTTTATTGCTTAGTATCTACAGTCCACTATTCACTAACAGAGTAGCTCACGGCGGAGAAGGTATGATAGCCTAGGTGTCGTCCTGCCTCGCGGATTAGGGATTCACAAGCAAAGCTCGATTTCGAACTGGGTGATAAGCATTGAGATGGTCTTACAAAAGGCACAATGGAAGTACTAGAGTAATGGGATATGAGATTTAATCTAGTTTATGGAAAGGTACACGATTATGAATTACAATATATAGGGCTAAACCCGACAACCATCAAATTTTTGACATTCCACCTTCTCATCCGAAAATTACTCATTCTGATTGCTTTGGCTTAGTTGACGCCACCGAGAGCCGTGCATCCCGCAGCAATATTAAAAGCGCCATTCTGTGGAATGCTGGTTAGTGTCCGCTCCAACTCCATATCACAAATGGGATTGGGAAACAAACTTTATCGGCCTTGTTAGTGCAGCAAGCCGCCTTGCCATCGCACACACTCTTTCCAGAGGCTGCGGAGACTACTCAACTAATTAGCCTTGCTCAAGAGAAGGGTGTTAAGGGAGATACTGACTAGCAATAACGTCAGCAGGCACAGTGTTACACTTGACTTTAGTGTTTTCTAAAACACCAGTGTGTGTATAGTCGCCCTTGTGGGCGAGGTCGTTGCAGCAGAACATCTCCTGGTTCTGTTTGGCGCACTCCTTGTGGTTGTCCTCGATGTTGACATTATTGCCAGGGTTATTACCCTGGCCTTTATCACCCTGGCCTTTGTCATCCTGACCGTTGGTATCAAGGGCATTCCCAAGCTGGGGAGGGATTACGGCAACGGCAACGCCAACAGAGAAGAGGATGACAGCGAGGGACTTGATGGAGACCATTTTGATTGATTTGTGGGGGCTTGGATAAGGCTGGAGCTTAAGAAAAAGAAAGAGTAAGAGTGGGTTGGTAGTGGTAGTGGTAGTGGTAGTGGTAAGGGAGTAGTGAAAGGTGATCGAGTGAATGAGGGATTGGAAAAGCAGGAGGGGTATTTATTTTCGATCCCTCTAGTTGGAAATCTCTACCCTCTCCTCTCTTGGCCGTGAAGTTCTTCGCAGAGGATGGGCGTGAGGGCTGTTTGGTGTCTTTCGCACTCAGGTTATTGGGCCGGTGGTTGGACGAAACAGGACTATTCCGGTGCGTTGATCGTATTGTCCCGAACGAGACCCCATGCTAGCAACTCGTCTGAGATGTCTTTTACTTTTTTTATACCAGTTACCACCACATGTGGAGAGGATGCTCAGGGGAATAATTCTACTATGAGGATGATATCCACATCTATTGACCCCTTCGCTGCTATAACTATATTGAGTGGTTTAGCCGCTATCCGGGGCTACCGGGAGTGAAGTAGTTGGGGTGGCAGTACCGGTATCAGCAGTTAGAATAAGAGCATCCAGCCTTTTGCGTAAAATTCGAATGTAGAAGTTTCCATCTTGACATCGGAGTACCATAAGAACTGGAATAATTGAACCTCGCGTTAAGACGTTCGAAATTCCCTCTCTTGGACAGTCTGGTTGAAAAGACTTGGTTTCGGAGAACATCAGGAGGAGAGACCTTGCGGTGTCTCTACCAGTTGATCGCCTTCGACCTTTGGCTTGCTTGGGTGGGAGATCTGTATTATTTTGTCTCCCTATTCGACCTCCAGAACTACCTCTATTAGGAGCATTGCACAGGAGATAGGAACGAAAAAAAAAGTCCTGTTTCGCTCTGGTTTTTTTTCCTTCTCCACGTTTCCCCCCCCTTTTTCTACGACGTCTTGTGCCTGCTTTTACCTTCTATTTGCCAACGTAACTCACCCCGGGCCTTTCGCAGACCTCATCCATTAGCGAGGTTAAATGTTAGCCCTGATGCTTTAGGCATTCTCAGTCCCAAACTTTGTAGGGCATGGATCCGGCATGAGCGCCCAGTAAGAAGTAAAGACCCGAACCACAAGAGGCTTTTCATTCCTGCTCTGTTCAGTTGTAAATCATGTTGAGGTTTGATCTGAATCATGAGACATCACTGGTAGATTGTGCCGTCTGAAGTGTTGTAATATGCGATCGGAATATGTGCACGGAACTTGGATGAAGAAGTGATAACAGAAAGTAGTGAAGATCTCGTATTTTAACAACGCTTGTTCCTTCAATAATAAGAAAGCCATTGCTCAGCTATATAATACAGCAATTGAGTTCAGCCATTACCACCGTGTTCCCATAATAAGGAAAAACAAAGAGTATCAAAGAAGTATCCTGAGAGGAACAAAAGGAACAATGAAAGAACACACAATAGGCTTTCAAGTCAACCAGTAACGAGTATGAAAACATAAAGGGTTGAAAGAAACATTTGAGAGGAGAAAGGAACCATATTTGAGAGGAGCAGAAAACCATATACGAACATGAAGGCCCGTGCCCGTCGGGTAGCACAAATAGTACACCATTGTCTCGCTGCTTCGGACTGTCCTACCCGAGGATGGCGCCCCCGACATAATACTGATCCCAATGGGCCGGGATACTGCCGAATATCAATAGGATTTTAAAGACAACAAATGCCCTACTGTACCCCCTTTACCCCAGTTCATCAGATGCACAACTTCACGGGTGTTGCGCAGATCTTGTGGAGCTTGGCTTTTAGAGTCTTGGCAGATGGTCACTTTAAGCTACTGTAAAAACTATTAACGTAGGTAGGTTATGTTTGGCACAGTGGTAGACGATAGAAAGAGAATTCACACGGAACTTGGACACCTCGCTCAGCTCTTCAAATTCGCTCTCACTCTAACTAAAAACTCATGACAGAAACAAGTATATAAGTAAAACATAAGTAGCACTTCATGATCATTCCGTCGATCACCACACCTATCTCTCTATCCTGCCATGCCTTTATTCCTCCGTACACTCCCGTGATAAACAAAGGAAAGACATGGCTATCTAATCTCTTTCAAATCATTAACCATTCTATCTCAATCTCCCAAATCATCCACAAGCATCTATCTAATCTTTCAGACTCCCGTATCTTCCAAAGTCAACCACATCCCTTCAACAGACACGGATGAAATGTCTGCAGATTTTCCGATTGGTATCTTGCTTGCTTGTTCCTATCAAGGGCCAGGGAAAGCCGTTATATAGACAATACAACAATCTTTCCCTGACTCCACGTTCCTGCCACGGGACGACTAAAAAGACAAACAACACCCTTCTTGAGGGACAACCCCTCGGAAGACACTAATACGATAGCAGAGTTCGGTCCTTTACTCACAGCATCAAGATCCATCCTTCGTTTTACTCTCCGGTCACATCTGGCCATATATGAGATTACTCATGTATAGTAGTATACAAACTGGCTGTACCCATTCCCGCTCTTTGATTCGTAATGAGTCGTGAAAGAAACTATTGACGGGGGAGCTACAAGATGGAATTATACAAGGCAAATAGTCCCCATTATGGAGCGACCATCGGTGCTCTTCGACACTTGGCACGGTGGGAAGACTGGCCAGGGTCGAAGGCAGGAAGTGCGAAAATAATTTTTGGGGCATGTTAACCTAGGTTTCCCAATATCCAGATGCTCCCTGTTGAGCTTCCAAGACATAGTAGAGCTCCGGCAATGCTTTTCTATCGGCGTGGCCAGAAAAGAAAAAAAAGCCAAGCAGGGGGGCTGGAGAGGTAGCTTCAGCGGTAAGAGTACCGCATTTTGTGACTTGTGATGTTCTGAAAAGAAATAGCATGAGCGAAAGGTTTCGTACTTTTGGTATTACTCGGAGAAAAGCTTGTTGCGAAATCAGGTGAATAGGGGAGTGGCAGAGGACGACAGAAAGAAGGAAAGAGAAAAGGCTAAGGGAGTAAAAAACATAGATAGAACTCTCTAAATGTCACCAAAGAAACTCTTCACGGGTTTCGCTGTGTATCCCAGGACTTAGGTAGCTTGAACACATGTATCTCTAACCAATGCCTAAATTGATGAAGCTTTTACACACCCACCCTGTAGCAGAAGAAACTTGCTGTCTGGGTTCTTCAGTAATGCTAGTACTGTACATACTAAATTATGATCATCAGACATGTAATGGCTTCGCCCAACGGGCGTGACAAAAAAGGTGTGTACATATTGAGAGAAGGGGTATGTATGGAAGAGCAATATCAGGCTGCAGATGTATACAAAACTATTAAACGGGACTGAAATAATAGAACAAAAAGTGTGGAGGAAAATGGGGGGTTTGTGGAGACCAATGAGATAACAAGAAATCCAAGGCGCGGGATCCATTCCGGGAGATTGGGCGTCTGTGATCAGCTCTCAGTCTGCATGAGGGGCACTGCTTGTAGTGGGCTTAGATTGGGTTTCGCTCAGTGATTATGCCACCGGGAAGGGTATGTTAGGCGGGCTTTGTCTCTGGGTGTCAAGACCTACGGATCCTTTTGGAAGGAGGTTCAGATATCTCAGGTAGCTCGGGAGAGCGGGGCACTGCTTGTTGAAGCCTTGCGGCATATCTGGAAGCGGAATCTGTTCGATCACGTAGCAATTTTGCGATTCCGTCATGCATATTCTCGGCAGCCAACGAGGCGGGCGTTCGGCCAGAGTTGTCAGTTGTGTCAAGGTTGAGGTCGTTCCGTTCCAGGAGCATCCTCACGACATCCTCATTTTCTTTGCGTGCAGCCCATGAAAGCGGTGTTTGTCCATCTTCCCTAGCTGTATTGGGATCCACGTCGCACCGCCCTAGGAGTATCTTCATTACTCCCCCATTTCTTTTCTTAGCAGCCTGGAAGAGCGGTGTCTGGCCCTTTTCCCCAGCCATGTCCGGATCGACACCGCCCGGCTCTAGCAGTAACCTCACAATCACCTCATCCCCGTTCAAGGCGGCCCAGCAGAGCGGTGTTTGGCCCGATCTGTCGGCTGTTTCAGGATTGACGTCGTTCCGCTCTAGCAGTATCCTGACAATTCCTGAATGCGTATTCCACGCTGCCCACAAGAGTGGTGTTCGGCCAAATTCGGTGTCGGCCATACTGGGATCGATGTCCTTCCGTTCCAGTAGTCTCCTCACGACTCTCTCATGTCCCCATCGTGCAGCATGGGAGAGTGGTGTCTGACCACTGGTGCAAGCTGTATTGGGATTGACGTCGTTCCGCTCCAGTAGCATTCTTACGACTCCCTCATGCCCAATCAGGGCGGCCACTGAGAGTGGTGTCTCCTTATGTATATCAGCTAGCTCCGGATTGACGTCGTTCCGTTCTAAGAGCATCTTCACAGTTGCCTCATGTCCCCCAAACGCAGCCATCCGGAGGGGTGTTCGGCCACAATCGTCAGCCAGGTCGGGGTCAATGCCATTCAGTTTCAGAAGGAACCTCACGACCCCACTATGCCCCTCCTTAGCAGCCCAAGAGAGAGGTGTTTGGCCACTCATGGTGTCAGCTCTATTGATCTCGGCGGCGCTTTGCTCTACGAGTATCCTCACGATCCCCTCATACCCGTTCTCGGCAGCCCAGCAAAGCGGAGTTTTGTCCTTGTCGTCAGTTGTGTTGGGGTTGACGTCGTTCCGTTGGATCAGCATTGCCACAACCTCCTCATGCCCATTCTCAACAGCCAAGGAGAGAGGTGTCCCGCCAAAAGTGTCAGGTACGTTGGGATCCACGTCGTTCAGTTCGAGCAGTATCGCCACAACTTCTATGTGTCCAATGTCTGCAGCCCAGGCGAGCGGTGTTCGGCCATACACGTCATCAGCTATATTGAGACTAGCGCCGCTCCTCTCTACCAGTGCCCTCACAACTCCCTCATGCCCGTTCTGGGCAGCCACGCAGAGGGGTGTTATGCCATATTCGTCAACCGCCTCCATGTTGACGTCGCTCCGTTCGAGAAGGATTTTGACGACTTCCTCATGCCCAGATTCTGCAGCCCAGAATAGCGGTGTTCGGTCATACGTAATGTCACCTGTATAGAGATTGGTCTCACTTTGCTCCACCATTATCCTCACGACCTGGTGGTGCGTACTCCGAGCTGCCCAGTGGAATACTATAATACCCAGGCAATTAGTTCTGCGCTTCCCATTCAGCCATCTCTGGCAACGCAATCACTATCTCCGCCCGGGCGAGGCACTCAATGCACTATATCGGGCATGAAGAGGGAATGGAATCGCTAGGAAGGCTTCACTTATCGGCAGCTAGCAAGAGGAATCGAGATCTGTGTTCACGATCAAATAGGTATCAGAGTTCGCTTTCTGCCGAGGGTCGACAAACAGGAGGTTTCCGGAAAAGTTCGCCCAGTTCACACAGAAAAAACAAGGATGAAGGGAGATGCGATTACTCGTGCCAAGGTGGTGGCTAGGCGTGACAACCCCCAATCGTTCGCTGGCTCGCGACCGTAGGCACTCTCAAGAGAGTTCCGAACAGCTGGTATAAGGGCAGGGGTGAACCGCCGTTGGGTGAGGGGTTAAAGATGATGAAGGAGAGGGGATCAATGAGTTGACGTGTGGGTTGAGGAACGTGGAGAGGAGGCTGACGGACTGGGATGACGCGTTGTTTGGGAAGGGGACTCGGATACCGGATTATCTCTTGTCATCCGGTTTTCTGCCAAGCCGTGATCTTATTGGGGAAAACGCCACGAAGAGCTAGTGAGACACCAACCACCCTACTTTATTGGTGGGAATTTCTCTGAGGCTCAAACTTCTTTCCAAATAAGATTAGCTGAAACATGTCACTAAACTAGATTCGAATATCATAAGACTTCGAGATTTTCTTGCGCCATTTTCTTGATTAGAAACCGGATAACAAGAGATACCGTAATAAAGGGAATGGATGGGAAGGCGGAGGTGTGATTAAGGGGATGGGCTTAAATCAGGGCCTGTTGGGGAGCCGGACAAACCCAGGGTTTGAGGGTATCCTGTCGTTTGAGAAATATCAGGGGTTTCCAAAGTTAAAACAGTAAAAGTCTTCAATGCCACAGCCTAAGGGCGAATATATCTAGGGCATGATACTACACCGCCCAGAACTAGTTATTATACAAAGTCATGTTGAGCTGTCAGACACTCTCTAGAGTGCCCCCCCGGTTGTGAGCCAGTGAACATGCGGGGATTGTGGTCACACGCCCCAACCTCGGCACGATTATTTTACTATCCTTCCCTCCTCATACTTCATATCACCAGCATGGAAGCTTCGACAGTTGTCCGCAATTCCCCCCCTAGTCCCCTGGGGTAGAAAGAACGTCCTCCTGCATGATCTTTTCCCTCGGATGATTTTCGAAGCATGCCCAGTGCCAATCCCGACCGTCTGGTACACTCCCGTTGTAAGTCCCCGCGCAGTAACAAATACTACCGAATTACACTGCCTATCACTGCCATAGACTCCCTTGTGACGGCAATTTATCCTGATTTGTGAAAACTTTCATCATAAAAAGGTCGAACTTAAGAAGGGAAAATCACATCTCTAAACAATTCCAAACATGTGAGGAAGGAAGCCAAAGTCTCTCCCAGGTAATTTCCGGGCCATCACGGCCAGTCCAGACCTCGTTTTGTTGAGAGAACTAACTGGTCGGGGTTACGATACTATTAAGTTTTGAGAGTATTCAAGGTGTACGATTACCACACTGAAACTTGTATTATTTTTTCTCATGAATATCTCTGGGAACCGCAATTTATATATGTCCGAGAAAACGACCTCACAGGACACCCGTTGGTAAATTGTTTTCAAAATCCTGTGGATCGAAATTTGCAGTATATGTCTACTGTTTGGCAGAGGAAATATGCCTTCAAACACCCAAGGTGATAGGGTTGACAGAGGCTGGGGGTGGGCCGTGATTGGTCGTAGAGGTTACAAGGGTGTGAGCGGCGCCTCCTTCTGTTTTGTAGTTAGAATGATATACGGGAAAGCCTCTATCAACATGCCTTTCCTTTGTTATCGCAGGAGTGAGCAAGGAAATGGGAACATGCAGGGAGGAAAATCTATGTGTGGTGATTTATGGAATGGCTGAAATGATTTTCTCATGGTTCATATGTACTCAAGTCCAGGTCATTAGTTCCCTGGATGTGCTGAACAAAAGAAAACAGCTTAAGACTATACACCCACACGCTTATTCACACGTCAGCCAAGTCCCTACTTTACAAAACACTCAAAAATCATAAATAGAAGTTTCAGATCCTTGGTGAAGCACACCATACTACCGGTCAGGGTGGATGTGCTGGTTATTCAGGATAAACACATTGTCTCGATGGGGTATCCAAACAAAATACGGCACTTCGCAACGCTTCCGTCACCCAAGGTATCATACCGGTATTCAGTCAACACACAGCTTAATCCATGGCACGTGAGCTCCTTCCTCCATCTTAAGCTCTCTAGCCAGGATTCTGTGACCGGAAGTCCCTGCCTCTGTGTCTTAGCCTTAATCTCCCCGGGCATAGTAACGCAACCACAGTGGCGGTTGTGCGTGCCGTTTGTTCATCAACAGCCCAACGTACACTGGGGTTCAAGTTAGTCCCGTGGTTTCTGCGCTGGGCTCGTACAACGCACTACCAAAGTGAAGCGATCGGAGCAGGACTATAAAAAGTGGAGAAAGGGGGGGAAGAAAAGGGAATAACGATACACATTTAAAGCAGAAGTTGACTGTCCGACTTGACATGACCAGGATACCTTGCCTTTCCCTCCCCTCCTCTGCTTACTCCTCCACCCCTCCCGGCAGAGCTCCGAGCTGACCTGCAAGCCCTCGAGTGAGCTATTGCGGGCGCGCTACTATGCGGCTCGTATGGAGTGGAGAGTGGGAGGAAAGGAAGATTTTAGAAATGACTAAAACTCCCGCCCTCTCTCGTTCAACCAACTCCAATGTCGCATACTCGTGTGCCACCCCAGTGACCCCACCACCATCGCCAATTGGCTAACGGAACTAACCTTAATAGAATAGCCGAAGAGGGGAATCACCGAACGAGGAAATAGAGAAAAGATAATAAATTAAGTAATCTTGAGAGAAGGCCGACATTTGTATCACCCGCTGCCTCCGCCTTGCCCGGAACTTCTACAGTAGCCTGGCCAGGGGTTTTTTGTTCTTCCCCTGCCTTTTCGTCTTCGCAAGGCCAAGCAGACCTCGGCGAACAAGCTGCCACGGCATTATGGAACCTGTTTCGGAAACGGTTCTGCCGGCTCGGGTAGGAAACACAAAAGATTTTCAGGAACAATAATAAACTAGGGCACTCCGTAAGGCAGATTAATTGGAATGTGTGATCTGTCATGAACCTCTCTATCATAAAAATTGAAAATTTTGGACAAAATAACAACTTAAACAAAACAAGGATTGACACAAATGGACTCGGCACGTCCACAATCCGTGTCCACCTTCTCCAGGGAGCGGAAGAGGGAGGACTTGGGGGGCTCGAAAAAGGAAAAGAGAGAATGCGGAGGGGGACTGGGGGGTGACCGCGGGGGGGGAATTTCAGTATCGGTAGTCAATCGGAGACCATCTTATATATGTTAGCAGCCACATAAATATACATTAAGGTAAGGAAAAACCTTTACTCGCGAAATTTAAGGGACTTTTGATCGGGAGCGGACTGGTCCCAGTCCTCCGGGAAATCACCCGGAGAAACTGGACGGCCAAGAACACTCTCAAAACCTCTAAGCGTCCTTGTTCGACGGCCCAGTGAATTGGCTGTTCGTTGAAGGGGCCATACCTGGCGTTGATCCTGATACCCGTTCTGTAGAGGGTGAGGAATGGATTCTCGTCCTGCTCACCTCTAACGAACCCTTCCAGAATAGTGGGATCCTTTCTATATTGGATAGTCTCGGCGGCTCTCTGGAGCATTCTGCGGACGATGGCAACGTTGCCTTTCTTTGCGTAGAATCTAATAAGCTTAATGCACCAGTCGCGGTCTTTCTGTTCACAGGTAATGTTAACAATTCCAACAGAAAATAGTCCTGCGAAGCGGGTGCTGGTTCTGCGGAGGTAATTAGCATCCGGGGGAGGAAGAAATTCTGAGACTCTGTAGACTAACTCGTTGGGTAGGTGCACGAAAGGCATAATGGTTACCGGTGATGTAAAGAGTGCTGTTAGGTTAGGGTGTGTATCTGTGAGGGAGTGGGGAGGGTATGGCCCAAGGGGAAGTAGGAAAGTATTGGAGTAGAATGTTGCTGTTCGCTCCACGGTGGAGTGAGGATATTGACGACACTGAGTCGAGAAATTGTTGTAGGTGTTGATTGGGAAGGATGAGGTGAGGGGGGAGAAGGTTGTTCAGAAGAAGGAAGAGGCGGTGAGATTGAGTGCTTATATGGTGAGGCGGGAAGTGAAAATGACCCTTGTGTGACGCTAACCTAGAGAAGATTTACCGACCCAACTGGCTTTATGCTCCAAGTTTCTCATTCTGATCTACATGTGAAGGTATACCAGGATGATAGGGAGGATTTTCAAGTTGGTGTTCAAAAAGGGGAAGAAGGCTCGCGGGTCTGAAGGAACTTGGGTTTAAACTTTCTGGCGGGGACAGCTGGGTTTACTTTCAAGTAAGAGAGGGGAGAGCAGGGGAGAAGGGACTACAGTGTGTACTTGCCCTTGCTGTTAGTAACAAAAAGGAATTGTAAAATATTACCGCGCGGTCCCTCTCCCCTCCCAAAAAACACATAATTTCTTCACTAGGTATTATGCTCTAGTCACAGAAAATCACCCGGACATTTTGTCTCACCCCTTAGCCTGTCAGGGAGATTGCGCCAGCACTAGATACTTTCTGTTGAAAAATCTTGGTTTTCTCAATTCAGGTTCCGAATAAATCATCCCACTAATATATTTTTCTCCCCTAAACTCAGCCGAGTTACAAGCTACGATTATGAAACCAACCCGGCTGGATAGGTAGAAGATCTAGAGCTGTCGAGCACCAGATCCACAAGGCCTAAGAAGTATACACAGTGCAAGAGCCCTCTAAGGAAATGTGTTTTTAGATAGCCACAGCTGACAGTGATGCACGGCCTGAGTGCTGCCTTGAGCAGGCTGGTTCAACCGCAGGAGGTAAACTGTGTGTACAGTAGTATACTTGGCCATGTAAGAGGTCTCCGGACGCCATGCACTTATTATTATTAATATCTACTTTGGCCAAGAGCGTCCGGAGACTTTTAAGTTGCCAAGTATACGAAGCTATCAATAATCCGATTGCAGAGTTTCCCCGCCCGTCACATAGAAATGAGCAAAGCAACACAACCACCTATCCAGCTTTATGAGCTCTTACTCTGACGGCATTGAAGTGAAACTAGTATGTACTAGGAAGCAGTGTCGTACTCAAAGACGTAGAGAGTGCATATCCGAGAGTATAACCTCAACAGATACCGGTAGTGCCGATTTCGCTTGTCTCTGTATATTATCAGCAGTCACTCAACTGGCATATCCCAATTTGCACCGCACCCACATCCACCATTGCCCTTTCTCTCATGTCTCTTCCTTGTCTCTTCATTTTCTCTTTCTGTTACAATCCTAACCATTGAGGGTAATACTTGCAACAGACAACGGTTCTGTGTTACTCAGATCTAATATCTTGTGGTGCTCCACCTCTTGTTGTCTTAAGAGCTGAGTCCCCGACTCCTCTCATTCAATATAAACCTAGAGTTCAGCCAGGTGGATACATCAACACCTTATGGGGCCCGGGCCCATAGGTAAAGTAATAATAATTGAGTAATATAATATAGGAAATAACTTAGATGGTTGCCTGATGAGCTCACCCTCCTGGGACCCTCGAGTCCCTTTGATGTTCACTCTTCCTACAAACTTGAACTCCTAACCCTTCTGACTCACGACCTCAAGCCTGAGTCTCCTGATCTTATGACTCCTACAAGTTCTAGTGTCCAATCCCATAATATCTAATCATGTGAGCTAAGTATGATATATCATATTGTGAAACCCATGACCTATACTCCACTCATATGTGAAAGTTATTACATCACATGACTTGTGAGTGTGAGTTATCATATATCAAAACATTTAACTTAATTAATTTAACATATGACTCACAATTCATGAGTGACATCAGCAAAAAAAGCGTTTGCTCCAGAGGGATAGGCATTGCGTCCGGACGCAGGAAATCCGTCTGGAGCATCCTGTCCGCCCAGTTCGCCCTCAGATGGCCCCAGCACAAGGGTTGCATCCTAGTCCGTTGGATGCAATACAACCCGCATCCTGTCCGCCCAGTGCACCTGGATGGTCCATTTCACACCCTAATCTCCCGAAGAAACCCAAGGTAAGTGACCCATAGGGCTCTGCATTGGGGAACACTCCCTGCCCCTAATGGCCTCTACTTACAATGGACTACTTTATCACCAGGTAAAGGCTGTTCAGACGAAAGCGAATCTAAACATAGGATGACTAACCATCTATTGTCCCGGTAACGACCCAAAACATACCCCTTATTTGATCACTGCTAACAACTCTCGCAAAAGGTTTCTAAGTTCTTTCAACCTTGTATCAGGCTTCATGATCGAATCAGTTGAACTATTGAATATTATCAACCTTGGGAGATGGGCATGCTCTTCTATCCAGGTTGACACTTTGCATGACTCCTAAGCGAGCGGATTCTATTCAGACCCTTCCTGACTCTGGCGGATTGCAATGAGGCCCTGCCAGACTCTAGCGGACATCTGCCCGCTAAGGTATCTGCCTTTTTCATGCTGCTGACCTCTATAGCCATGCAGACGCTTTGAGACCTATACCATTCGATTCCCCTCGACCGGCGGATTCCAACGCACCCTATGCCGACGATGTCCGACGGCTGGTTGAAATGTTATCCAAACTTTTGTACTTGAGTTCCCAGGGCAAGTACTTTCAAATTGTTGGCTACTGGGTGCTACAGGCATGCGGACGCTTCGAGGCCTATACCATTCGATTCCCCTTGGCGAGCGGACTCCAATGGGACCCCTCCCGACTCTAGCGGACATCTGCCCGCTAAGGTATCTGCCTTTTTCATGCTGCTGACCTCTATAGCCATGCGGACGCTTTGAGACCTATACCATTCGATTCCCCTCGGCGAGCGGATTCCAACGCACCCTGTCCCGACGATGTCCGACCGCTGGTTGAAATGTTATCCAAACCTTTGTACTTGAGTTCCCGAGGCAAGGACTTTCAAATTGGCGGCTACTGGGTGCTATAGGCATGCAGACACTTAGAGACCTATACCATTCGATTCCCCTCGGCGAGCGGATTCCAACGCACCCTGTCCCGACGCTGTCCGACCGCTGGTTGAAATGTTATCCAAACCTTTCAAGTTGTACTTGAGTTCCCCCGGCAAGTACTTGCAAATTGTTGGCTACTAGGTGCTACAGGCATGCGGACGCTTCGAGGCATATACCATTCGATTCCCCTCGGCGAGCGCACTCCAATGAGGCCCTTCCCAACTCTCAGGCTGGCGGACATCTGCCAGCTGAGGTATCTGCCTTTTTCATCCTGCTGACATCTATAGCTATGCGGACGCTTTGAAACCTATACCATTCGATTCCCCTCGACCGGCGGATTCCAATGCACCCTGTCCCGACACTGTCCGCCCACTGGTTGAAATGTTATCCAAACCTTTGTACTTGAGTTCCCCGGGCAAGTACTTTCAAATTGTCGGCTACTTGGTGCTACAGGCATGTGGCCACTCAGAGACCTATACCATTCAATTCCCCTTGGCGAGGGGAATCCAACCCACTCTGTCCGGACACTGTCCGACCGCTGGTTTAAGGGTTATCCATACTTTTGTACTTTTGTTCTCTGGGCAAGTACTTTCAAATTGTTAGCTACCGAGTGCTACTGTTTTCTAGACTAGCTTTAATAAATATATTCCTATATTAGTATCTCAATGACTCAAATAAGTAAACATG
>Ga0307510_10004506_pt1 | contig 16385 bp, 12 predicted proteins | sample 12_EM_MG_FD_207224 | JGI IMG/M metagenome (GOLD analysis project Ga0307510, IMG submission 207224) | Populus trichocarpa ectomycorrhiza microbial communities from riparian zone in the Pacific Northwest, United States - 12_EM | ecosystem: Host-associated > Plants > Roots > Unclassified | place...
ATTAGTAAAATGCATATGCTTTGTGATAAATGAATAAAACAGTCCGTGCATGTATCAGTAAAGTTCATACCTTCTCTTTTCTTATCATTCAAGGTTGTCACGTTTGGGATTGACACCTAGTTATTACAAAGCTTGAGGAAATTCTCAAGGGATATATCAAAACTTTGTTTATGTGTTAGTACCTCGTTGAAGAATTCGATGGGCTTGTTTCGCCAGCCATTGTGAACTTGAAACTGCAGCCTGTAAGGACCATCCCAGTCAACTCCATTTGTGAACGAGAATATCAAGTTCACAGCTGCAAAAAGGATACGAGAGTTTCTTACAAGGAATTAAATGTCCCATAAAGCAATAAAATTGTGAAAATGGTACCAACCATACCATGCTTAGGAACGCATATCTGGATGGTGTAAAATGGCGGATCAGCCTTCCCTCTAACTTTCCTCAGCATTGCCCTTGGCTCACCACCACACATGATGGGCTGATTAAAACCTCCTGCAAAGTAAGGGGTTGGAGATTGATTAAACAATACTTGATATCTTGAGGAAGGTGGAACCACCGAGCACTCCTTGTATGCCGAGCAGAGCACCACCAATGAAATGTAAATTCTTCTGGTATTTGAAATTATGCATGATATCGTTATGTTCAAAGTGCTTTAATCTGATGCTCTATGACATTCCAAGGGCAGCAAGTTATTACTTGTGGAAATTTTACAGACCCTTTATTGCAAGGAGTATTTTGTGACCCTTACTGAGATGAGTTGAATAACAAATTACCATTAAAAGCAATCCCAAATTCTTCGTTTGGAACAAGCTTGTTTGCAGCTGGATTGTAGAAAAGCTTTAGGTTTTCCCCCTGTCAATTGATTTCAAGTTCAACATCATTGAAAGACTAGCACCACCTTCAAAAGAGAGAAAAGAATCCTGTGAGCGCTAACTTACAGAAGATGGAGGAAGGCCGTTCATGGTTTTCCAGAAGACGGGGGCACTTCCAAGTTCAAACATGGCCCATGTAGGACGTGCATATCTGGAAAGAAGTGATTACAGAATTAGATGACCATTACGATTCTGCTCTTTTAAAAGGAAATGATAACAAAAAAGCTGCTTTTGTAATAGAAAATTAAGCCTAATGATACGACTGTAGTATTTGCTGTATCCTTTTTTATGCTGGTTTGCTTGTTTCTCGTTTACCCGCTCTACAAGAACGCAAGTATTAATGGAATGGGAAAAACTTCCTTTATGAACAGAACTGTGAGGTAGAGGACTTGTGATAGAGCCCTTTACACAAGTAAGATAAAATCCCATTAAATGGAAGGAAGAGGAAATTCATACTCCTTAACTTCCTCCCTTGAAGGAGTGGCAACAGTAACAGCAGCTGCAGCGATCACTTTCCTACCAATCTTAACTGCTCTTTTCTTCTTAGTAGTGCTCCGTTGCAAAGAAGAACCGATGAAAGAACTAGCTGCAATAAGAAACATAAAAATGTCAAGCTTTTTGAAGCTTAAGGTCAAAACTCGTTGCTGTACTTGTACTTGTGATGGAGATAGAACACAGACGGAGCAGCTTAGTAAAAAAAGATCAACGCACGAGGTTTGGCTAACTTGCTACTTAAATTTGAAAGCAAAAACGCCTTAAAACAATATTACAGATGAAAACACAGTGCAGTCACGGATAACCATAGCCATTCAAGATTAAAATCGGGGAAAAAGGAAAACAGCCAATTTTTTTACAAACCAAAATCCAGTCAAGCCATTCAAGTCTGATGGTAAAGTACAAGATTGCCCAAGAAATTCATGGTATTCACCATATACTCTCATTCAAACAGTTAACAAGCAGTCTCCAGTGATGATAAACAACTTAGAGCTCTTGGAACTACGTACCTAGCAACTTGTTTGTCAGAACATCTTTCAATCGTTTTCTTGATGAAATTAAATTGTCAGTGGTTTCATCCATTCTTACCTTGCCATTTCTTCCTAGTAATTACTTTGCATACATGTCATTAATAAGATATGAGTTCAAGTATATTAGAAATCACACTACAAAATTCTCTAGGATTCTAACATGAATAAAATAAGAAAGTGACAAGGTTTTAAAGATACACTCACCAAGAGTGTTCGAGACGGATGGATTAGCATTATTAATATTAGCAGTAGTAATTGGCCTCGTGAAGACACGAGGTTGCGTCGAAATTTGAAAGATAGATGCACCCGTTGCTGCCATTTTAGTTGATTCTGCTTTAACTATCAAGACAGCAAAGAATTAAAAAAAAGAGAGGAAATAGCTTGAACCTATTAGTTATGAGACAGAGTATGAGATAAGGAGATATATAGAAGGAGAGACAGCCACAAGCACCAATTTTCCAAGGAAATATCTTTACAAACACACAAAGTAAGTGCATGGAAACAGACAAAAAGCAAGCAATGACCATATATTATGCTTACACATATATCTATATCTATATCAATGATTTTTGTCAACCCTTCCCAAGTCCCAAATCTGAACACAACCCTTTTAGCTGTGCCCCACAGCCTCCTTTCTTCACATTCAAAGTAAATATTTATTTCCTTTTGCCCAATTAAAACCACAAAAAGTGCATTTATCTTTAAATAACCAAAACTTGCCACAAAAATAAATAAATAAATAAACACCATCACATTCACCCTCTCTCAAGTCTCGTGGCTTTGATAACATCTCTGTTAACAAAACCTAAACCTAAATCTGAATAATAGCTAAATAATCTTATTTATATTAGATAAAAATATCCTAAACAAGACCAAAAAAATAATAAGAGAATACTAATTCAAATAGAAAAAAAATCCTTAAATAAACTAGAAAAATAATGCAAATCTTGCAAAACATCTTACAGGCTTTATCACAAGGCCCTCCTGAACTTTGATCACTATGAAATTTTAACTTATATAGCACAAGGCACCTGGGATCTTATGGAAAAATCTCAACCTGATCTAATAATCAGATTAATAATTATGGTTGTTAGCGTAAAACTACAGATTAGAAAAAATAAGTTCAAAACTGCCTTTTCTTATCTAATCCGTAAGCTCCCAACTTGGTATCATTGAAAATTAAAAATTTATAACAAAACAATACTCCTAAGCTGCCGACTTTGTTTCCTTGCAAAAATCAGACTTGCAAAAATCAGACTTCCAATGCTGCCAAAGTTGCTGACTCCAATGCTGTCAAAGTTGCCAAAATCTTTCCTTGTAGAAGAAGGATTGTTGCTTGTAAGAATCCACAAATTATATTGTTTTAAGAATCCATAAATCATATTGAAAACAATCATTTTCTTACTTTCCTTGTTTGTTTATAGATTTCAAGCTTGACTTCAAACACATTGTTCTTTCTCGTCTAGATAAGTTATTGATCTTACCATATATGGATGGAAAGATATCTAGTCTCCATCTCAACTAGAATTGTAGCAAAAAACCACCTGTAGCTTTATATACGGCCCAAATAGTACACGAAGGTCCAATCTAGCAGATTTGTAATTTTTTAATCCAAACATCCTAAATCAGCTTAATCAATTCCTCTTAGGTCTTTTTAGTTTTAGAAATGAAAAGGAGAGAACAAGAGGTAAAAGGAAAAAATGTGAGCACAGTTTCATGAAAAGATAGAATTGAGTGAAACACGAGTGGAGTGACATCATATTAAGTGTAAGCATGCAAAGATACATTTTTGTTTTGCTACTAATGTGAAATCTCGGTTTTCAACAATTTCTTCCAAAGATGGATCATCAATTATGAAGGATAAGGAGAACCCATTGTTTATGTTATGGGCTATGTAACAACAAATTGAGAGGATGAATGTGAGGTTTGGTGAGAATTTTGATAGAATGGAAAGACAAGATGCCATGATTGCTAATTTATGTGAGGGGTCAGTTCGAAGGGGTCCTAATGTTAGAAGGCTGAAATGACATCCTACCTCACATTTAGATGAGTTTGTTGACGAGAATGTACACTACCAAAAAATTAGCAAATACAAACAGACATACTGATAGAAAATCTCTGTCTATAGATTGCGATGAACTTTACCGACAGAATAGTCTCTTGCTGTATCTATCGGTAAATATCGATGAAAATATTCCCTCGGTATATACCGATAGAATTATAGTGAAAAAGGAAGGAATTAAAAATGACATGTCATATATACAGGCAAAATTACCGACGAAAAGAAACCGTTGGTGAAATCCGCCCATAAATCCATCGGTAATATTTAAGTTATGACCTAACAAATGATTCCCCTCTTCCTCTTCCCCATTTCTTCTTCCTCTTCCATTAGCTCTACAACAAACATCAAAACCCCTCTATTTTATCACAAATCAACCTCTAACCATAAATCTAACCACCTCAACTCTCAATCTATCATCATCCATATTCTAATTCAATTTTTTTTAAGGATTCCCCACATCAAGTAAAAAAAAAGTACCCATTTTTTATTTGAACTCAATTTTAAAATGTTAATTCTTATTGCATATTTTTGTAGTATATGTAGTTTATTTGTGTGTTTACTTGTTTTATAGCTTTTTTCCATATAAATTTATTGTATGAATATATGATTTGTATATGCTAGGGTCTGTTTGAGATTTTGAAAAACTGTATTTGTTTGTAATTTGATGAAATTAATTTTGAATTTGTGAATTAAGTGTTCTGTAATGAAATAAATAATGGCTTATTTAATGGGTTCGTTTTATATCTTGTCAATATTATTGTTGAGTTGAAAATATTGGTAAATGTATAGGAATTTGAATTTATGTAGACAATTGATAATGATTTAAGAGTATTATTAAAATAGATGGAATAAGTATGAGTTAAACTAATGTTAGCTAATTTATTTAATTGACATAATTAATTAATACATGTTATCATCAATATTCTATATAGGTTTGATATAAGTAATGGATGATCGTTTATGGATGTATCAAGACTCACTCGAGAAGTTACGTCGGATAAATTATTGTAATGAGTTTGAGAGTTTTATTAATTACGCACTAACTAATATGAAAAATATTAGTGGAGGCGGTATTATATGTCTATGTAAGAGATGTAAAAATAAAAAGTTTCTCGATCCAAATGTTATAACAATGCATCCTCTATAAAAAAAGTTGATAGAGAAATACCTGTATTGGTTTGTATAAGGAGAAACATATGTTTCTTACAAGACCATTCTAGAAATGATGATTGGGTTAGCTTCTAGTTTTAGCAACATATATGGAGTTGTAGATGACAATAGTAATCCTTATAGGAATATGATTATGGATACAATGGGAATGAATAAGGTTTATGCAGGTGAATGTTCAATTGTAGATGAATAACCAAATACGGACACGACCAGGTTTTTTGATCTTCTAAAAGATTCTGATGAACCATTATAGAATGGGTGCACAAATCATAGTAAATTATTAGCCGTTGCATAATTGTTCACCATCAAGTCCGATTATGGGCTGAGTGAGGCCGATCATGACAGAATTGTTAAATGAACGAGAAGCATTTTACCTAAAGGGAATAGGTTGAAAGATAACTTTTATGCCACTAAATCCACGATGAAACCCCTCGACCTAGTATACTAGAAAATTGACATGTGTCCAAACTTTTGTATGCTGTACTACCTTGAAAATACAGAGTTGACTGAGTGCAGAACATGTGTGCATACTCGTTATAAAATCAGAACTGGTAGGGGAAGAACTCTTATTATAAAATCAGAACTGGTAGAGGAAGAACTCTTGTTGCACATAGAAAACTTAGATACTTACCAATCACTTCTAGACTGCAAAGGTTATTCACATCTCCAAATACTACCGAGCATATGACATGAAATCATTAACATGATGTGGTGGATGGAGTCATGGTGCACCCATCCGATGGTGAAGTCTGGAAAAATTTGAATAAGGTGCATCCTTATTTTTCAATGGAATCAAGGAACATACGTCTTGGGTTATATACCAATAGATTCAATCTATTCGGGTTATTTGCTGGTCCTTATTTTTGTTGGCCGACGATACTCACAACTTACAACTTGCCACTAGGGATGTGTATGAGGCCGAAATTCATGTTTTTATCTACGGTTATACCCATATCTAATAGTCTGAGTCGGAATATAGATGTTTGTATTTGACCATTGATTGATGAGTTGAAGCAGTTATGGTCATTCAGGACTTTGACTTACGATGTCTTGAGGAAACAACATTTTCCGATGAAGACAACTTTGATGTGGACTATTAATAATTTTCTATCCTATGGAATGGTTTCTGGTTGTAGCATACATGGAAAATCAACATGTCCATACTGTATGGAAAATAACAAGGCCTTTACGTTAACAAATAGTGGTAAAGCATTTTTTTTTTGCCATCAGTGGTTCTTGTCAACGGATCACAAGTATAGAAAGAACATAAATGACTTCTTTATTGATAGAGTTGAAAAGGATGTTGTACTATCGTTATAATTAGGTGAAGAATTGTATGACGTGGTGTCGCAATACAATGACTTTGCATTTGGTTTTTAATCCGGTAAGTAGAAGTTTCCTAGTTTTGGTGTGACTCATAATTGGATAAAGCGAAGTATTTTTTGGGAGCTTCCTTATTAGAAGACCAATCTCCTCTACTATAATCTTGATGTCATGCTCATTAAAAAGAACATGTTTGAAAACATTCTTAACACGGTTATGAATGTGAAAGGGAAGACAAAGGACAACATGAAGGCTAAAATGAATATACTTTTGTTTTGTCACTGTAAAAATATGAAGTTAGTTTATGATGGGTCACGAGTCGCAAAGCCCACAACCAACTTCGTCTTAGACAAGAATGCATAATTACTTGTCTACTAATGACTTAAAAGTCTGTGTTTTCTTGATAGACATGCTTCAAACATATCTAGATTGGTGAATTTGAAGGATTCTATATTGTATAGAATGAAGAGTCATGATAGACACGTGTTTATGCAAACACTCATTCCACTAGCTTACTAGGATTTATTGCTAAAGGGGATACGAGATGCATTCATAAAGATCAGTCACTTTTTTAGAGATATATGATCCAACAAGTTGCATACACAACATATGAAGAGGCATGAAACGAATATCGCTTAGACAACCTGCAAAATTGAAATGATATTCCCTTCATCATTCTTCGACTTAATGGAGAATCTATCAATACATTTACTGTTTGAGGTAAAAGTTGGAGATCTGGTTTAGTATAGATGGATGTATCCATTCGAGAGGTTAGAGATTACACATGCATCATAATTAAATTTCTACTGTCTTTTTTTAAATTCAAAAATTCATTTAATTCTATGTAGATACTTGTTCAACCTTAAGAGAAAAGTAAAAAACAAGGCGTATGTTGAGGCTTCGATATGCGAGGCTTATATTATTGAAGTGATCTCAACATTTATCTTGTACTATTTTAAGCTTCACTTGAGAATAAGAATTAACCGAGAAGGCCTTATTCATTCAAGATGGGGAAATATTGACAAGGCGCCTGTTAAGGTTTCAATATGCTTATAAGGCATGCCAACGGTAGGGAAGTGCCTTCGAGTGAGAACTTGTCAATATTTCTCCATCTTGGATGACCTGTATTAGAAAATGCTATGTGGGGAAGATACTTGACATAAAATAAATTTAGACATGCATATATTATCTCCTAAGCATAATTTAGACATACCTTATCATTTTTCTTTTGAGTGCGCTTTCCAGCCCTCACCTACTAGATAATGTACTTTCTATCCCTATCTCTTTTCTTCTGAGTGCGCTTTCAAGCCCTCACTTCAGACGCTTTCAGAAGGATTGACCATTTCTTGATTTGATAAATCCACAACCTGTCATCTTTTCTTCTTTATAAGCTTATTATATAAAGTCTTTTAAGAGACCTTTTATCGTAAGCATTATAAAGAGGGGGACAACTGTCATAACCCAATTTTGACCCCTTGTTTTTCTAAACATTTTCAAAATACAAAACAAAATAAAAAAAATATGTTTTTGATATATTTGCGTCATTTTTAGCATTTTCAGTGTCTTCTCAAAAGAATTTAGAATTCAAAAATTTATTTTCAACGTGTTCAAATTTTAACGTGCAATTTTAAAAATTATTGATTAATTTTTCTCATCGAGTTGATGTTGACATTGCCTTTAAAAAAAAATCAAAATACAACAAAATAAGAAAACTAAAGTATATATATAATAACAGGACAAGGGGACCAAAAGTAAAAAAAAAAAGAGACTAAAGTATATATATAATAACAGGACAAGGGGACCAAAAGTGAAAAAAAAAAGACTAAAGTATATTTAGGTTGCTTGGGGACTAAACAATTAAAGGGAAAAAAACAAAATTTTTTACTTATAAATAGTAAAGGAATCTCACACAAAAGAGGAAGGAGGCAAAAAAAAAAAAAAAGGAAAAAAAAAAAAACTCTCTCACATTATCTCTCTACCTATTAGGTCTTCCTCACTGTACATTTTCTATAAGCCTACACACCATTGAAAAACAAGAAAAGAACCAACTCAACCTAATCTTCTATATTTTCACCTACAAACATAGGACCCAAAAATCTTCCTCTTCCACAGTGAGCTGAAAACCACCCCTATCTCCCATCTCCTTTGTGTTTTCATTGTCAAAATCAAAGCCAAACCAAAATCAACCTAGCACCACCTATAACAGACCCTCAACCTTCATCTACCACCATCTCCATGACAAAATCACCATTACAGTTGTGCTTACCTTTCTCCTCCTCGCCCACTGACAACCCCTCTCACTTCTCAAGACAATCACACCAACAGACTCACTAACCAACCTCTCCTCTAGTGGACCAATAACGTTTCCTTTAACCTCATCAACAATCCATCAATAACCTTTCTTTTCTAGCCTCAACCCATAACCAAAAGCCACTCATTCTTTCTTCAAAACAATTGTAATCCCTATCACTTAAGTGAACACTAAAAAATTATCTTTGCCTTAGTCTCCATCACCACAAACCCATTAGCAACCATAAACACAACCTCCTTCCATCTTCAACCAAAATGACTTGTTAACGTAACACCATTTTATTCCTTTCTCCATGTCGTCGGTCAGCTTCTTAATTGCCACAACAACAGTTTAGCCTCCACCGACAACACCATCAACCACCATGGAGGAAACTCGTTAACCCAATAGCCTTTTCACAATTACCAACCACTAGATTGGCCACAATGGATTAACCTTCGACCAATAAACCGAGAGGAAGAGAGAAACAAATCTAAAAGAAAAATAAAATCAACTCTTGTGTGATTTTTTTTATTTTGTGTGTCTTGTAGGTGACAATGAGATTCATCACCAACACAAGAAGGAAAAGAAGGAAGTGCTACTCTAGATCCACTAGGTTTCAACCTTCCATGAGCAACGACGCATGAGACCCACGCGTTGCCATTGTTCTTACAATCCCTAAATCTTCTAGTATGGTTCTTTAATATCCAACAACTTCTCTAAATTATTTCAACCTTTAGAAGATCGATTTTTCAAATTTTAAATTTTTAATATGTGCTTAAATTATTGTTAAATTTTGAATTTTGATGGTTTGTAAACATGTAATTATGGGGTGTGTGAGTAAAGAATATAGTAAAAAGAGAATGTGTTTGTGTGTTGCATTTCTTTTTATTAATTTTTTTTATCTTGTGTTAAATAGATGGTAAAAAAAGGAAAAAGATATAAAAAATTTAATTAACCAAATGTTTTAATTGCATACGACCAAATTCAAAAAGTAATTCATGCATATTTTCTAAAAAAATGAAAAAAAAGGTTTTTATCATGTTTTTAAAGTATAAAATGGATATCATAACCACTTTATGATTATCCATTATGATTCGGCTAAAATTTAAAAAATACCATAAAAATTAATTTGTTTAATTAATATTCAAGGTATAAATTTATAATGAAACCTTGCATAACTAGTCCCTTTAACCAGGCTCTCACAGACCATAGGTTTTTTTGGTGACCATGATACTAAGTGGCGACTCCCTCAAATCATAACTTTATGATGAAATCTAAAACTCCCTTCAATCCAGGAGGTGGCCCTATCATTATTTTTTCTAACACCGCTTGATGATTTTTGGGTCATTCCTAATTATAGTTGGGGAGGCTATGCTTGCATATCTATACCGACAACTTTGTAAAGCATGTCTTAAAAAGAGAAGACAAATTGTTGGGTGTCTACTATTTCTTCAGGTATATATATTTTAAATTATTTAATTATTAAAATTAATGGCATTTTAAATACTAACTGATAATTGTCAATGTTGATTAATATAGCTTTGTTCATGGAGAATATTCATATCTAATGTCCAAAGAGCTAAGGTAATAATTTATTTGACACTGTCACTCAGAGGCTACTATCCATTGGTTCTAGGTAATAATACAATAAAATTGATTATAGTCAACATGTTATTTATATAAACTAAATGTAAAAGATGTTCTAACTTTGTGGCTTGTCATGTTAAATAGTGTAGGGCTAGACATTTCATAGTAAATCTCACTCATGTCCACAAGTTTTACCAGGATATGTTGGATGAACAACAACCATATCAGGTATGTGTTACAAATGTATTGAATATTTTGTTATTTGAATGTAAATTATTTAATTTTGATTTGTTATCTAATATAAGTCTTTCATGTATTTTGATAGGTTATATGAATGTCATATACAAAGAACTTGATACTTTTAGCTTCGACTATATGCCGTGAGGGATTTGACCTTTAGTTAGCACAAGTCCCGTTGTATTGCTTAGACATTGTTGAGATGCATTGTCTAGATCAAACAATGCAACTATTTGGACTATCTTAACATATATCGGTGACGAGCTACACAATATTAATTGTCTGGGTAAACGCGAGGGGAATTAGTTGGTGATTTATGCATCTTATCTAAATCTTTGGGACGCTACGAGAGATTGTGTTTTTTAGGAGAGACATTTGATGATTAATGTAAGGACCTATATGAGATGATATCTTTCCATTACACATTGTTTCATTACACCTACCTGGTTATGTTTCTTGAGGCGTCCATGTAATCCAAAGTATTATACACCCCGATATCCAAGACAAAATTGATTGGTATGCAATATTGTTTGACATACAACATTTACTAAATATCAGATTTATTTTATTATGGATGATGACCTATATTTGGTTTTTAATATATGCATATAGAATAATTACTTGGTACGAGAGGCTCGGAAAGCAACAATGACTATCCATGAAAGTGTTGATGAGATGAGATGTATTGTGGCCAATACTATGCTCAATTTATATTGTGGTGGACTTCAAGAGGTTGGGGAGGTTTAGAATCTTGAAGTGGCATTAGCAAAAGATGAGATTGCTTATCATGGGAGTGTTAGGGATACTAGTCCATCCACGAGCGTTCCAAGCCTATCCACGACCATCTCAGGCCCATTATCGAGTGTCATAGGCCTGTCCACGAGCGTCCCGGGTCTATCTTTGAGCTGAGATGATATTGGTCTTCCTCACACTTACATGGATAATACTGACTCGTCCTCAAGTTGGATGAGTTGGGGTGATGCTCTAGACTCGTCTACGAGTGCTCCAAGCCTTTCCGAGCCGGGGTGATTATTAGATATAGTTAAATGTTATTATATGTTATGAAAATTATGAATAGATATATAGTTAGTTTAATTTTAACAAAATATCATGTTATGTTAATCGTCGGTCTAGTTTTGTTACTTATGATTGAAGATGTTATGTGTTGCTTATGTGAATTATGTTTTGATGCTGGAAAAATGATTATTTAAATTGTGCAAATTGTTGTTTTTTTTTGGGTTGAGATTTAATGGTAGAAGAGATTGTCCTAAGATGAGTCTGTTACAAAAGTCGTAGATCCTATATGTGACTCGAATGTTGTTATTGGCATATGCGACACTCAAGTTGTAGATACGGTATGTGATAATCAAGTCATAAATGATATCTATGACTCGAGTGTCACAAATAGGATCTATGATAACCGAGTTGTAAATGATATATGCGACTAGAGTGTCGCATATGCCAATAACAACTTTAACAAGTGTGCTAGATCCCAAAATATTCTTTTGCTTGTGTTATTTTATTAAAATCTTTTTTTTTAACTGTACTAAGTTCCGAAAAGACTCTTTATAGTTATTCAAGATACCTTCCCTTTATCATTCGGTCTTAAATAGCTTTTAATTTATTTTTTATATATAAAAATTAGACTTAAATTTTAGAATTAAAAAAATTATTAAATTACTTTGAATATATTAGATTAATATGAAAATAGATTTTTAAAATTGTTTTAACAAACATAATCTCGAATTATACACATTGAATTGAAAATATCTTTACCATTAAATAAAAAAATTAGCTCGAAAAAATAATTTACAAATAATTTTCATATCTCAATTTATAAATATAAATAATAAGGTGTAGGTCTAATAAGCTTTAAAAGATTGTTCTTCATAAAAATAATAATTGCCACATATATTTGTATAAGAATTTCACATATATTTTTTTTGTTTATACACCATTCACTCTTGGTAACCTCTAATATTGTGTTGATGTGAATTGAAAATTAACAAAGACACCCACATTTCTAGTGTTCCTTAAATATCTAAAAAATAAAAATAAAAGGAGTATTGCCAATCTACCTCCTTTTTCTTTTCAGGTGATACGAACCAAGTCAAGTTCGAATTTAGCCTTAAAATGCTTGGTGACCAGTTTTGCAAGATTTGACATATCTCTGAAATCGTATATCGGATTGAGCTAACATTTTATAAGGAGATACTAGACACATGAACCTATATTGTGGTAAATTTTAAGTCAAATGGTATTCGAGAACATATTATTTAATATGGTCAAAGTTACTAGATGAATTTTATCAAATCTACCATACTAGACCTTCATGTACTATTTGGGACATAAAAAGTAAAAATAAATGAAGGAAAAGAACGTCCAAAAGTCACTTTTGTCGAATCTACCACAATACACAAACATGGGAGAATTTGGACCAAACCAATTCAGAAAATTCTCAAATTGTATATACTGGTTTCAGGAGTCCTAATCAAACCCCATATAAAATATGAGCTCATCTAGAGAATTTTTGCTATAGTAACCAAGGTCGGGATTAAAACTTATTGTAATAGGTCAAGTTCGTATCAGAAGGGAATTTTAGGTCAAATAAATTTAGAAAATTCTCAAATTTTATATACTATGTTTCAAGGTTATAATAACACTCCATATCAAATTTTAGGTCATTTGGAGTTCTTTTGCTATAGGAACTAAATTCAAGATTGAAACTTGTCGTAATGAGTCTAATTCACGACAATAATTTAAAGTTGTTTTGCTTCTGTTATTTTCAATTATGACAGTATAATAACATCATGATTGATATATTTAGGTGTAATTTAGCTTTTTTTATAACCTTTGCATATGTTTTCGTTCATGTCTTCAAAAACATCCATTTTTCGTACAAATTTGCTTGTTACTTGTGATATTATAATCGTAGTTTTATCTTTGCTTGTTTTTATTTTTTTCTCGCTTCTTGAGTCATATACACATATTTGGATACGCTACTAAGGGTGTTATATTTGGTGTTAATTTTGGTTCTGCAGTAGCTAAAAAAAGGTGAGTTGAGTGGGAAAAGGTGTAGCAATCATATTTAAGGGAAAATGAAAGGAGTGTGAACATGTGAGGGAATGGGTAAGGTATGTATATTTCTCATCAACCAACCAATTTTTAGATTCGAAGATGTTGGAGTCAAGCAACAACATGACACCACAAAGAGGAGACAAAGAAATTATAACTCAGTTACGCATTATGAATCAACGGATGGATAAAATGGCTAATGAATTTGAAGATATTCAATGTGCTAATGATCATGGTGGGATTCAAAATAGGCTTGAGTGAAGAGAATTTAATGTTAGGAGGATTGTTAGGTGAGTTAACATTGATGTGGATGAGTTTGTGGCTGATAATGTAAACATGAGTGATGTTGATTTTGAAGATGTGTCCTTAGGACATGGGGAATGTTTTGGATAGTAGTAGAATAGTTAGTTTGAAGGGGAAAGATATGGTGATAATTTTGGCCAGAGGGGTGATTATAGGTAGCAGGATCATAATGCTAAGTTTGGTGGAGATTTGGGTACAATTAAGTTGAAAATACCGGTTTTTCAGGGGAAGAATGATCCAGAAGTTTATTTAGAATGGAAAAAGAAGGTGGAGTGGATTTTTTAGTGTCCTAATTATCTACAACCCAAAAAAGTCAAGCTTGTGATTGTTTTTACTGACTATGCCATCATGTGATGGGATCAATTAGTGACAAACCATATAAGGATTTATGAGAGGCAAGTTGATACTTGGGATAAGATGAAATATCTTATAAGGAGGAGATTTGTGTCTAGCCAGTATTATAGAGAATTGTATTAAAGGTTGCAGAGTTTGAGTCAAGGTACAAATAGTGTTGATAAGTAATTTAAAGAGATGTAACTTGCTATGATTCAAGCTAATGTTCAGGAGGATAGGGAAACTACTATGGATAGATTCATGAATGACCTTAATCATGATATAGCTTATTATATTGTGGAGTTGCATCATTATGTGGTGTTGAATGAGATGGTGGATATAGTCGTGAAGGTGGAGAAACAACTTAAACATAAGGGTATCATTTGGCAAAGCCAACCATTAAGCCCTTTTACACCTTGGAAACCTAATTAGACGGCTAACACCGAGGGTGGTCCATCACAGCTGAATGAGGAGGGTAAGGTAAAATACCCTAAAGAGAAGAAAGACACCTCGGTCATTGTTAAAGGTAACAATATTACTCTTACTTATTGTAACCCTGACATTAAATGCTTTTGTTGTTTGGGTTGTGCTCATATTGCTTCATAATATCCAAACAAAAGAGTCATGGTTATGAAAGCTAATAATGAGGTTGAGAACATGAATAAACGTGAGTTTTTTTTTTTTGTTTATACCAAAACAACCTTTTTTTGCAGGGACAAAGATCGTACATTGACTTATCAAAGACTAACTAGCTTCATGGCGTCATTCACAGACTTAGAGTTCTTATATATAAAGTTATCTCTGGATCCATGTCTTTTTCCAATACCTTTGGTTCTTAGGTACATGGTTACCTTTGGGTCAGGGTTCTATCAAACCTTATTTTTAGCTTTCCTAATTGTTATCTATTTCATTGGGGGTTATTTGACCATGATGATACGAACCAAGTCAAGTTCGAATTCGCCCATAAAATGTATGCTTACCAGTTTTGTGACATCAGTAATATCTTTCAAACCATACATTAGATCGAGTTGAAATTTTACAGGGAGATACTAGACATATGGAGCTATATTGTGATTACATTTTAGGTTAAATGAAGTTTGAGAACATATTATTTCAGAGGGTAAAAGTGACTAGAAAAATCTTGTCACATCTGTTAAACTAGACCTTTGTATACTATTTAGGACATATTTGGAGCTACAAGTGAGGTTTTTCTGAGATTCAAGTTGGGATGGAAACTAGACATCTCATTATTTCCAACCATATATTTTAAGTCTAGTACATCATTTATATGATAGAGAATGACATGTTTGAAGTTAGCACTAAGACTTGCCAATAATGTGCAAGAATTGAAGATTCGGGCAATATAGAGGAATTTTAGCATGAAGATATTGTTTTTATTATTCTAATTTATTTATTTATTTTATGTTGAATAATTATTTTTAATTTGGGTTTGTTTTGGCCTATTATATATTTTTTAAGGGTTTATTTTATCATTGGATTTATGTTAGTTGATTACTAGTTTAGACTTATTAGGTTGCAACTCAAAATAGATCAATTAGGGTTAGTTAGAGAAGACTACATTATATTTTTTTGAGCTGCAAATTTTGGCAGCAAGTTGAAGAATAAACATGAGTTTTTTTTTATGGTAAAACAACCTTTATTTATCGGGAAAAAGATCGTATACTGACTTATCAAAGATTAATTAGCTTCGTAGCGTCATTCATATACTTAGGGTTCTTAGATACAAGATTATCTTTGGGTAAGTCTTTTTCCAATACCTTTGATTCTTAGATACATGGTTACCTCTATGTTAGGGTTCTATCAAACCTGATTTTTGATTTTTTGGGTTGTTATTTACTTTGTTGGGGGGTTGCTTGACCACGATTATATGAACCAAGACATGTCTGAATTTCCCCTTAAAATCTTTACTAACCAATTTTACGAGATCAACCGTATCTCTTAAACTGTACATCAAATCGAGTTGAAATTTTATAGGAAGATACTAAACATATAGAGCTATATTGTGGTAAACTTTCAGGTGAAATGGAGTTTGAGAACATATTACTTTAGAGGGTCGAAATTACTAGATAAATCTGGTAAAATCTGCC
>Ga0307510_10004507_pt1 | contig 16384 bp, 22 predicted proteins | sample 12_EM_MG_FD_207224 | JGI IMG/M metagenome (GOLD analysis project Ga0307510, IMG submission 207224) | Populus trichocarpa ectomycorrhiza microbial communities from riparian zone in the Pacific Northwest, United States - 12_EM | ecosystem: Host-associated > Plants > Roots > Unclassified | place...
GGGGGAAGGCGCGTGCGGGGGGAATTGTTGTGTGCCCGGATGACGAATGGAAAGTTCCACAAGTGGATTAGGCACTCACAACCCTGAGGGATCCCTCGGTTTACCGCTGTGATGTTCATCGTTTGTTTTTTGTCCTTTCCGACCACCGACGATGAGGCTCGTCGTGGGGGATACCGAGCGAAGAGCTGGTCATGCGGTCAGCGCGGTTACCCCAAAAACGAGTCGGTGTTGTCACGCCTGGTCACGAGTCACACCTCTGTCAGAGCCGGGCTGCGCGCCGATCAATTGATCCGTCTGTCTCAACAACTTGCCATCCAACGCAATCCCATTGTTGGGGTATCCTATGACACATTTAAAAATACATTGTGATGCAGAAATATGAGCTCTAAAAGTGAAGTGGGTCTCGCACCCAAATTTCAACAGTGCCCCCCCTAGAAAAAAGCGAGGAACGAAAATAGCCAGCCACGCATATCTAAGATTTCGATGGGGGACAAAGTAATTGCGGGGTGAAGGGCGGCATCCAATTTACCGTTTACCATTCAACATTCAACCCCCGGTGTCAGTTAGTTATCATGTCGCTAAAGGCCGCACTCGTGGGAGTCGCAGATATGTATCCGTCCCTCATTCCTGAGATTTTACTTTGTGCATCCAGAGGGGACCTGAGATGATGAACGATCAGCTCGGAATAATCGGCTGGGGAGATGAGCTAGGAACGCACCAACAGGGTCGTGAGGTTCGTGAAACACTGTCGTCCAGCTCCCAAGGACACCAAATGATGACCGGACTGACCCAATTTGAATGCCCTCGCAACTAACCGATGCAAATGAGGGGGGAGCTCGATCAGCGACCGCTCATCCGAATATTAAGAATGGGGGGACAGGAATTACCTCCAGATCGCCTGTCCAGACTCTCCGCATATCTAGAGCGTTTGTGGGCAAAGCTGAAGCGAACAGTGCATACTATGTAGGATAAACCATAAACGTACCCATTTCCAACGCAAGTGATCGTCTGGCGTCATCTCAACGAGCCCCACCATGGTCTGCCCGTCGCGCACTTCGCCTACGAAGTGTAGGCGTGGTGGTGTGGTGGGTTGGTTCGGGTCCGGCTCAGTCCCGATAACGCGGAGGTGCACAGGAATCACGCGGAACGTCTCGGTGAATCTTGGGTCTCGGAACATTGTAGAGTCGAGAGTACCGGCCTGATTTTGAATCGACCCAAGTCAACTCACGCACGCAAGGGGCTAGGAGTAGGGAATTTACGACAGCGACGCACCTCATAGTTGTTGTTGACCTCTGCGAGCCTCGGGGGTCAGGTCCGCTCCACCAAAACTGGGATACGGGGGGGAGTACTTACGTAAAAGATCGCGGTGGTCGATGAAGGAAAAGGTGCAGTGCCAGAGACCTTCGATTCCAGCCCAGTCGCGCTCCTTCCTGAGATCTACGCCCGGGGGGACGATGCCCTGGCAGTACGGCATGCTGACCGGAATGAGGGGGAACACGAACGGCTCGCCCTCGCGCAGGTCGACGAGGTGCATGGCAACGGTGCGATGGATCGCGTGTACGTGGACCCAGTTGATGCGCCCGCTGCCGTCGGACATGAACGGGCCGAAATTGCTGTCGTAGCGGTAGTTGCGCATGTCGTACACGAAGGCGAGGGCGGCGGCCTTGTTCGCGTTGGTCGCGTCGCTCGGCGTGAGTCCGAGGTGGGTGAGGAGGTACGCGCGCATCTGGACCTCCTCCGCGGTCGACCCGGAGACCTCCTCGTTCAAAAAGGCGCCGTCGCGGAGCATGGCGACGAGCCAGACGAGGTTCTCCGACAGGCTGTTTCCCCCGAAGGACGGCGCGGGCGTGGCGCCCCGGAGCATCTTTATCAGCGTGCGCAGGATGTCCGCGCGCTCGCCGAGCCGGCATTTGGACGGATCCATCACGACGGTCCGTGCGCGGACGATGGCCTGCAGTAAGCCCTTCCAATTGATGTCTTCTGGTGGGACGCGATGGAGGCGTGGGGTCAGGGAAAGGCGGGGGTCATCGAAGGGTTGGGCCAGATAGAGCGCGCGCCATAGGTGACTATCCCGGGTGTGATAGACGAGGTGGTAGATGCTCTTGCACACCTGGGAAACCACCGCCACTTCGAGCGGGTCGAGAAGTAGGAGGATGTGTTCGATGATCTCTGGTGGTAAGAGGGTTAGCGTCGCGGGCATGATGGGTGATGCAAGAAGAAAAGCGACGGAATCATTCGTACCGTATCATGTGCCTTATAAAAACTGGGCCCGCGATGGCGGGTAAGTCGCACTCGGAAAAAGCTGTGATCGAGGCCCCGAGAGGCTGTCATTGAATTTCGACAAGACAAGCGCACCGACGACATGGTCGTTCTCCTCGTTCTCCGCGAACGCAACCGTTGGAGGCAATCACGCACATTGGGTGCCTTGTCAACCTTGTTCGTCAACTGAGCCCTGCAGCGGAATTAAGAGAAGACAGCGCGCCAACAGCAAGCCTTGTTTTGCTCATCGATATTGGCTAGCCCCATTTTGGAGCCGTCCCGTAATTGATTGGGCCGCCTTTCTATCTATTTGTGCCTTGGCTTAGCCATACACGTCCGTTTTACGTCACAATTTTGAGCTACGATACCCGCCAATTCTGGCCCCTGTGATCGAGAAGGCGAGGGACCGACAAGGGACAACTTGGCTCCCTCAAATTGTTGGCGCATGCATTCAAACAACTCTGACTCTTTTGGGCCGCAACATGTTCGCCCCGCGTTGTACGGAATTTTGTTGTTTTGTTCAAGAGGCGCTCTGCAACACTTTGCCGTCTCGCTTTCCCTCGTCCCAATACCAATTCATCGGGGCGACTAGACCGATTAGATGACAGTGTCGCAGTTGCCCTCATAATTACCCGTCAGCACTGTTCCTGGGAAATGGCGGAGCCTTTCCTTACAGTCTACAAGGCCGCATGTCCGGGCAATGTTTCCCGTATGGGGTGACGATCAGTCATCTCATCTCTTCTCCCTTGCTCAGCCTTACCTCGTCCTCCCTCATCTGGGGCAGATAAAATTTCAAATCTTGTCCTACTTCATCGTAATCCCATTGTCAACAGACTTCTCGATGACGAACTGCTGTCTACATGGGTTGCCTGGTCATTGTCCATGTAAACGTCGCGGTGTTTATCTATTTGCAGACTAGCGTGCTTGAGAACGATGGCACAGTCATGTGATGTAGCGCCTTCCGCTGCTCTCCCTTGTTCCGCCTTCGTGATAGCCATTTCCCGCCCTTACGATACCAAGCTCGTATTGATGGACACGCAGATCCGCTCTCTGCACCTTTCACGGTTACTTTTTTGTACGCATCTACCAAGTTGGCGGAATATTCCATGCTCATGCTGTTCGGACCTAGTACGAAAAAGACTTTTGGCCGCTGAAGCCGGAGCCGTCTTGGCACACTGGCGGCGCGGTTGCTCGTCCCACCTCCCACGAGACCCTGTACCCATTGTCCTGGCACATCGCTGTTATCCTGTCGGCATCGCATCCACCCAGGGAATGCCGAGGGCCCCTTGATGGCCGAGGGTTTTGGGCGGCATTCCTTGAAAATAACGAAGGCCACGAGACCCATATACCATTCATCGGGACTGCCGGCGCGGGACAGGCCAACTGAGGATGGGCGTCATTTTTTCCCCTCATTCTTTCCAGAGTTCAACGACCCCCCCCCCCTTCAAAGACCTCAAGGATGTCGAGTTGACTCTGCAATCAATAAGAACATTTTGCAAGAGCTACAAACTGTGGCAAAGGAAGTTCCACCAATGTAGTTATGCTTATCTTTCGGACATGTTCCAGGTAAACTCGATGCAAAGCCCTTCGAGTCGATGACAGTATTTTTTTCATGGTCAATTCGGGGCGGGGGTGGGGGGGAGAACTCGTTTCCCCAGGATGAACAGCATGCGATTGAGGACATTCTCCGTTGTGGTTTAACTTCCACGTACGTTTTCGGGCAAACCGCGGCGCAGAGAGGTCCTGCATTGACACCATATCCTCGCCTAAAATCTGAACCTTTGCACACACACTTCTCTTGTACGCAGACACGACAGGCTTCCGGAAATATTCCCAAAGCGCGTCTTAGCGATCACGGTAGTCCGCGTCGGTAGGAATGATACTTTGTTGCGTTACCTCTCTGTGATGAGTCACGAGTGGTGACGCACTCTAGATGCGTAAGCACGGCTCACCACCCGAGAAGGATATGCCCGCCCATTTGTCTGAAACCCGTCTGGAGAACAGAACCCGAATTCGGCGGATAGTACTGTATGTTTCCTAGGATTCCACGCTTTACTAGAGTATTCCAGCTTCCAGAATTCCAGGACTGAATGTCATTGCCGTGTTTCTTTGTTCCGTCTCGAATTCTCCGATTGTCGCCGTCCATCTTACTGCGTTCTTGGTACGGAAGCTTGTATTTTGGCATCCGTCCTTGGAGTGATCTGCGCCTCGGACGTTTGCAGTGCCCGTGGAGCGCGATCACCCCCGACATGTACGTTATCACGGTGTTTTATGTAAAAATGAATGCATTGCCCGGCGCTAGCGATGCTATACTGCACTTGACCAGTTTTAATTCACCATTGTCGATTGTATGCATCGCTTGTGTGGGCGCCAAAGTTGCACCACTGCCGCCTCGGATCCTTGGCGTTGTGGCACTGTTGTGGTGGCTACTGTAAGAGGCGCGTGATGCAATTAATGTCGCGCATCGCACATTGACCACGCATGGCCACGGGAACAATTCGGAAACGCTAGCACTCGAATGGGGTTGTTTCGGTCCCCAATTGTGATGACGCATTCGTTATCGGTCCCCTACACCCTACAGTGGTCCTACAGCACGTCTCACATTCCAATCCCAAACCAACGCAATTCAAACATCAACTGCCGCCATGCCATCGATGCCACCCCATCCGCGCCGTGGACTCGAAGAGGAGCGGCGAGCGCCTCCACCATGGACGCCTGCCCCTGAAAGGTCTCACAAATTCGGGTTGTTTCATGAAGCGACTGACGAGGACTGGGAGCGGGCCGAAATATTCTGCAAAAGTCATCCCCCTAATCCACCCAGAATTCTTCCATCCAATTCGATAGACCGCATCCGGTTGCTTGGATGCGCTGCCTGGGGTCTCGAACGCCCCAATACCACCCGCTTCATCGGGCGTATAGAGAGGGATGATCGAAATTTTCAAAACAAACCGAGCAGCGGTGGTGGTGGCGCTTGGAAATTGTGCACCCAGAAGCGCTGCCAGGATACGTGTGTCATGAGCGACTTGCCAATCATGGCGGGACATTATGATATTCACGGCGGACGTGGCGTCTACTATGAGGTACGAGTAATCATGATGGAGGGCGTCGTGGCCATCGGTACGTCCCCCGCACATCGCTCTGCTCTCGCACGACGATCGCGGTTTCATAATCGCTGGCTGACTGAAAAATCTAACATACAAAAAAATCGTACGATAATGATGATAGGTACGGCATGCAAGCCATACCCGTCCTGGCGCATGCCCGGATGGAATCGTCTCAGCGCCGGATTACACCTCGACGATCTACGCAAGTTTTTCGAGGACGCCGACGGCGGTCGAGACTACAACACGTCGTCGGCGCTTTCGCGAGTATCTCCTGGGGACGTCGTCGGCTGCGGATACGAGTTCGGCACCGGCGCGCTGTTCTTCACCCACAACGGACGTCGCCTGCCGAACGCGTTCGTCGGCGTCTACCTGCCGCGCGTCGAGCACGACGTGTACGCCGCGATCGGCCTCGAGGGCACGAACGAGGTCGAGGTGAACTTTGGTGCGGCGAGTTTTCGGTGGAGGGAGGGGAACGACGTGGCGTGGCGGGTCGACAATCATGTCGGTCGCATGGTGGGGAGCGGACCTGGCCAGGACGAACGGCTCCCGTCGTATTCAGAGGCGACGTTACGTTGAGGGGACGACGCGACAGAGCGTCTACACGGGCCGCGTTGACCTCATCTATCTTACCCAGTTCTTACACCCGGTATCGGAGCCTCCCAATGACCCCAATGATACATTATTCCGCGGGGGTTCCTTTCACAGCCGACTAGTGCGTCCGATGGTGTGTCGGCCTTGACGTTGTCCTACGCAATTGTAGACGAGGGCAATATGCGTTGCTTTCTTTTGAAACTTTTGAACATTCGAATGGAAAGAGCGTGTGAAATGCGCTTTGTCAGCGGCCTCTTTGAAATTATAAAGGAAGCGATTTGAAATTTGCTTCATCATCGATCGATCGACCTCAACTGAGTCAGGACCTCCAGTTGTTCCCACAAACTATGAATACAGAGTCAGATACGAGTCCCCTCACGGACCACTGGCGTGGAAAGGTGGGCAGCTTGAAAAAAAACGATACATTATGTCCCTGAGCTGAAGCATCATTCCCTTTACAGGACGACCCGGCCGAAGCTGAGAGGCATGTCTCTGCAGGGTGCTCCTCTGCGACTGACAACAAGCCTAACTCCACCCGATCTTGACACGTTTTAGGCTGGATGGTATGCACCAAGGCATCAAGACCTATCTCGACGGCAATATTTTCCTCGCACCACTGGATGACCCACAGACTATACTGGACATTGGGTACGCACCCCACGATCACTTACACTTGCGTCTCTAATGGCCTCCGTTCCTATTACAGGGCAGGCTCAGGGATATGGTAAGTTCTCTTCCTCTCCGGCGTTATGTTCTGATATGCGAGCATCCTGCCGTCGATTCCAATAGGGCAATCGAGGTTGCTCAGAAATTCCCCAATGCTCAAGTGACTGGTGTAGATCTCCATGCGATGGTTCCTCGGTTCGTCCTCGGTGGTCTCCAGGGGTACATTGCTTACCAGACTTCTCAATGCCTACCATAGCCCAGTCCCCTCCAACTTTCAGTTCCAGCAGCTCGATATCCTGGCCGAACCATTGCCATGGGAACCGGGTTCTTTCGACGTGGTCCACTTCCGGTTCGTCCTCGTACATGTACGTTCGCGAGCATCTCCCAATGCTTTGCCCTCCTTCTCAAATGTCGTCATGAGAAATTTAATCACGTACGTAGCTCCCGAACCCCCAACGCGTCCTGGAACGTATCACCAGGCTCGTCAAGCCCGGTGGCTGGTTGCTCGTAGAAGAAATGACGGTGACTGGTGAGGTTACGGGGGATGCACCCGCCATCCGGGCAACACATGTGTTGTTGCGCAAGATCTGGGAATATGCCAACCACGAGCCACGGGTCGGCGAAAAAGTGGAGTCCTGGTTGCGGGAGACTGGCTCGTTCAACGAGGTCAACGTTCGCAAGGTAATCCTCCCCTTCGGCAATCCCCCGTCCGCTACCGCGGGGGCTGCGCAAGACTCAGCTCAGCAGGAGAAACAAGTGGTAGACCCCAAAGCCAGAGCGCTGGCGATGGTAATCATGGAGGGAACCCGGCGCGGCTTCTCTGAAGAGAAACATAACCCTGGAATGGCCGCAATGGGTTTCACCCCCGAGCTGAACAGCCAGTTTCTCGAGCAATTCAGCACGTCAGAATGGCAGATGGATATGGCAATGCACTTTGTTTGTGCTCAGAAGTCTGTTTGACTTTTCATTCCCGCCCATGATGCATGTAGACCAGTATTATGTCTTGGTTCGACTGTGTTGTGAGGTAAATCGTATTGTGGCGGACATTCGTACAGACCCGTACAGACAAAGAGAAATACAATGTTGCTGAGAACTGAGTCGGTTGTACTCTGGATTCCTGATGTGTTGTTGCGTTGGTTTTTGCATGGTCAGCATCAGCAATTGTACGACGAGCCTGCCAGGGACTCGCCTGAGTCGCTCCGAAGAAAGGACCTAGGTCATCCTGGCTCTTTGGATCTGCCTTTCCCTTGTATATGCTTGGATCACCATGAGGAATTGGAGTGTAGCGAATCCGCTAGGAAGGTGCTCAGTAGCTCAGGCCCGGGCAGAGAGCGGTCCTAGCTCGTCGCCGATGAGGGTGAGAAATTGCTTGGCGCTTGGCAAGCTGGCGGGACATCGGCCCGGCAGGATCCGTCAATAATCAAACTCCGTCCCGGCACTAATCGGCATAGGTAACGCTGTGATTTTCTTTTGACCACTCACCACAGTTCATTTTTTTCAAAAGAATCCTTGAAAGGTATTAATGCAAACTGTATATCATTCTTGGTGCAAGAAATGGGTGAGACATTTGCGCTGTTCTATTGAAGTTAACAGGTTGGGATGGCATTTTGAGAAATGGAGGGAAGTGTCGTGTGTTCCTTGAAGGATTTGTCACTCAAAATGCTCAAGCGCTTAAGCTGCTGATCGGATATTCCGTTCTTCCCTGAGTCAAGGATCCACCGTCATTGTTTCCAGCGAGCCATGACCGATACAGATACTCAGAGCGCTTCCACAAACACCTACTGGCATGGAACGGTGGGCAGCTTGAACGATATTTATGCCCCTTAAGCTGAACAATCATTCCCTTCACAGGCCGACGCGGCCGAGATTGAGAGGTATGTCTCCCCGATGACGCCCTATGACTCGCATTGGACCTGACTACGGCCGATTCTATCAAATTGTAGACTGGATCGCATGCACCAAGGCATCAAGACCTATCTCGATGGCAATTTTTTCCTCGCACCACTCGATAACCCACAGACCATACTGGACATTGGGTACGTAATCCACGTTCCTTACGCTAGGGGTCTCCATGTATAACATATCGATACACTGCTAATACTGTCCTCTTTCCCTACTATAGGGCCGGCTCAGGGATATGGTATGTTTGCTTCCTCCCTGGCACAATATCCTAATACGCAGCGTCCTGCCATTCGGATACAACAGGGCAATCGACATCGCGGAGAAATTCCCCGACGCTCAGGTGACCGCAGTAGATATCGGTCCAATGTTGCCTCGGTTCGTCCCTGGTGATCTCTCGAGGGGCTTCAAGTCTCCTTACCAGCTTTCGCCCATCCACTATAGCCCAGTCCCCTCCAACTTTCAATTTCAGCGTTGCGACATCCTGGCTGATCCACTGCCATGGGAACCTAATTCCTTCGATGTAGTTCACTTCCGGTTTCTCCTCATACACGTACGTCTGCAGCAGATCCTCACACCTTGCCTTTTCGAAAATCGTTCTGAGAAATTAATCACACACGCAGCTACCGGACCCACAACGCGTTCTCGAGCGCGTCATCCGGCTTGTCAAGCCCGGAGGCTGGTTCATCACAGAAGAAGTGACAATGTCCGACGACGTCAAGGGGGATGCGCCAGCTGTTCGTGCGGCATACTCGATGTTGTGCAAGTACTGGGAATCCAACGGCCAGGTTCCGCGTGTTGGCGAGAAACTAGAGTCGTGGCTGCGGCAGACAGGCTCGTTCAGCGAAGTCAACGCCCACGAGGTCATCATCCCCATTGGGAATCGCTGGTGCGCTGCAGAAGCTCTAGATCCCGTTCAGCAGCAAGAGGTACAAGTAGTCGAACCCAAATCCAAAGCACTGGGGTTAACGTTCACGGATACCGCCCGGCGTGGTTTCTCCGCCGACCGTGGAATGCTTACCATTGGGTCTACGCCTGAGCTGCAGAGCCAGTGCTTAGAGCAATTCAACACGGTAGAATGGCGGATGGATACGCCGCTGCACTTTGTTTGGGCACGGAAATCTGCCTGACTTTCTTTATTCGGCCCCACTTCCACCCCTGTCCCAGCTTGAACTTAACCTGATGTCTCTTTGATTCTGTCCCAGTACACTGAGCGTTTCTGGTGTTTCTATGCGGTGGAGCGGACATTTTGGATCAGCAGTACTTGATACGATGCACCAGCGTCTGGATTGCACACCATGTTAGCATACATACCAATTTGTGAAGTTGATAAGATAAAGCGCTTTGATAACAGTTTACCTGTTTTACCGAGCAAGTTTACCCTGTGGCAATGGCGGTGTCCGACTCGGTACACGTCAGAGTGACTTCCCTGCTTTTCACCACACAGTTCCATTTATTAAAATTATTCATGTAAGCCACTAGATATAGTGTATCAATTTTGGTGAGGATTGTACAAGAAATGGGTGCGAACGGATCGAGAGGGAGCATGTCCAAGTTCAGTTTTGAGAACAGAGTGGGAATGCGTGTGAATTCACTGAATTGCCCAAGTTCAGCACGTCCGAATGGCGGATGTATATGCCATTCTACTCTGTTTGGACACGAAATCTTTATGATTTTCCAACCCGATTATGCGTATAGGCCACTGTTTTATTGCAGCCACAATAGCATTCCCTGTTGCGAGGTAAATTATATCACGGGTTTCATGCACACAAATCCGGATGTGCAGTACAGTATGTGCGGCGTGCGACCCCATACCCATCTTGGCGCATGCCCGGATGGGATCGTCTCAGCGCCAGATTACACCTCGACGATCGCAACTCCGGGGACGCCGACGGTGGTCGGGACTGCACGTCGTCGGCGCTTTCGCGAGTATCTCCGGGGGACGTCGTCGGTTGCGGATACGAGTTCGGCACCGGCGTGCTGTTCTTCAACCCACAATGAACGCGTTTGTCCGCGTTTACATGTGCGTCGAGCACGAACGGGGTCGAGTTTTCGGTGGGGGGAGGGGAACGATGTGACGTGGCTAGTTGACAATCATGCCGGTCACATGGTTGGTTGGGAGCGGACCTGGCCAGGCTCCCGTCGTATTCAGGGGCAAAGTTACGTTGACGGAATGGACGACAGATCGTGTGCCGCGCTGAATCTCATCGATCTTACCTCCCCTCTGGCCTCAATGATCCATTATTCGGGGGGGGTTCCTTCCATAGCCGACTAATGCGTCCGATGGTGTGTCGACCTGGACGTTGTCCTATGCAATTGTTGAGGGCAATAGAAATGTATTGCTTTCCTTGAAGACCGTGCAAAGTTCGAATGGAAGGAGTGTGTGAATTTCGCGGCCAATCGAATTTGTAAATCGCTTAACCGCGGAAGCGATTGAATATTGCCTCATTGTACTGTAAGATCCCACCTGAGTCAGAAATGTACCGCCGTTGTTCCCACAAGCCATGGCCAATACAGTACAGATTCGCACAATGGCACGGAACGGTGGGCAGCTTGAACGATACTGGTACGTTCTGCCCCGGGCCCTTAAGCTGAACAATCATCCCTTTCACAAGCCGACCAGGCCGAAGTTGAGAGGCATGTCTCCGCGGGGGGTGCTCTGCGACTGGCAGCAGACCTGACTGCACCAGCCGATTCTGACATATTTCAGGCTGGATAGTATGCACCAAGGCATCAAGGCCTATCTCGACAGCAAATTATTCCTCGCACCGCTGGACGACCCACAGACTATGCTGGACATTGGGTACTACGCACTCCACAATCACTTACCCTCGGCGTCTCCAAGCATTCGCAAGCGTGGCGCATTGGCCCACAGCTGATAACCTCCTTTCCTCTTAAAGGGTCCGCTCAGGGATATGGCAAGTTCTCTTCCTCTCCGGGATTATGCTCTAATATGCAAGCATCCTGCCTTTCGGATGCAATAGGGCAATCGACATTGCTCAGAAATTCCCCGATGCTCAAGTGACTGCAGTAGCCGGGGGACAGTGCTAACCAGACTTCTCAACGGCTACCATAGCCCAGTCCCCTCCAGCTCTCAGTTCCGGCAGCTCGATATCGTGGCCGAACTCGAACCACTAGCATGGGAACCGGGTTCATTCGACATGGCTCACGTCCGGTTCGGCCTCATACACGTACGTTCGCGAGCATCCCCTAATGACTTGCCTTTTTCAATGTCACCCTGAAAATTTTAATCACGCACGTAGCTCCCGAACCCCCAACGCGTCCTCGAACGTATCACCAGGCTCGTAAGGCCCCGTTGGCTGGCCGCTCGTAGACGAGACGACGATGACTGGCGAGGTTACGGGGAATGCACTCGCCTTCCGGGCAACGTATGGGTTGTTGCGCAAGTGCTGGGGTTCTAATGAGCAGGCACCACGGGTTGGTGAGAAAGTGGAGCCTGGTTGCGGCAGACAGGTCAACGTTCACGATGTCATCATCCCCGTTGGAATCGCTGGTGCGCTGCAGAAGCTCAAGACCCCGTTCAGCAGCAAGAGGCACAAGTAGTAGACCCCAAATTCAAAGCGCAGGGGCTGACATTCACAGATGCCACCCGGTGTGGTTTCTCCGCCGACTGTGGAATGCTCGCAATTGGGTCTACGCCCGAGCTGCAGAGCCAGTGCGTGGAGCAATTCAGCACGGTAGAATGGCGGATGGATATGCCGCTGCACTTCGTTTGGGCACGAAGACCTGCTTGAACTTAACCCGATGTCCCCTTGATTCTGTCCTGGTCCGCTGGGCGTTTCTGGTGCTTCTGTGTAGCGGAGCATCTCGTAGCCGACATGTTGGATCAGCAGTACTTGATATAGCCTGATACGTTGTACCAGCGTCTGTATTGCACACTATATTAGCATGCATATAAGATAAAGTACTTTGATAACAATTTGCCCATTTTACCGAGCAAGTAAACTCCGTGGTGGTAGCCGTGTCCGACTTGGCACGCGTCAGAGCGACTTACCTTCATTTCACCGTACAGTTCCATTTTTTTCAAAAAATATTCTTGTAAGCCACTAGATGTTGTGTACCAATTTTTGTGGGGATCATTCAAGAAATGGGTGAGGTCAGATTGGGAGCATATTCGGATTTGAGAATGGAATGGAAAGCACGTGAATTCACTGAATTGCTCCGTATCGGGCTGCGGATTGAAATGCCTCCGTTAACTGCGTAAAGCTTGAAGCTTGAGACATGACTTCAAATTAATCACTGAAACATAGGAAACAGTTGAATCATTCCTTTGATCTCATTTGGTTCAAGGATTGACACCGATGGCCGTTCTTTCCACCACGCTATGGCCACAACTAAATCACAGAGCGCTCCCCGCGCTGACCACTACCAATGTCTACCTTCCCTATTGTAGGGCCGGCTCAAGGACATGGTACACCCTCTTCCTATCTGACGCGGCGATGTCCTAATTGTGTAGCGTCCTACCGTTCTGATACAACAGGGTGATTGACATCGCAGAGAAATTCGCCGATGCTCAAGTGACTGCAGTAGATACCAGTCCAATGTTGCCTCGGTTCGTCTCCACTGGTCTCTCAAGGAACTTTCCTTACCATGTTTCACCCATCTTACAACACTCACTATAGCCCAGTCCCCCGGTGCTTACTTATACACGTATGCTCCTAAGACCGACCCAAACGCCTTTTTTTTTCAACGTCAGCTTGAGGAATTGATCGTGCACGCAGCTTTCGAACCCCCAACGTGTTCTTGAACGTATCACCCGGTTGGTGAAGCCCGGCGGGTCGCTCTTCGTAGAAGAGGCGAAGTTGACTGGCGAAGTCATGGGGGACGCGCCCGCTGTTCGGAAGATATACGCATTGTTGTGCAAGGTCTAGGGATCGAACAGCCTGGCCTGCGTGTCGGCGAGAAACTGGAGTTCTGGCTCTGGCAGACTGGCTCGTTCAGCGAGGTCTGCGATCATGGAGTCATCGCCCCCACGGGCAACCCCTTGTCTGACGACGCCACCACTGCACAAAGCCACATTCACCAGCGGGATGGACGGGTGCTGGACCCTAGAATCAGGGCGCTGGGCTGGGGGTTCACGCGTTCACGCGTTCACGGACGTCGCTTGGCGTGATTTCCCTACTGCCAGTCTGCCAGTGGGAAACGCCACGGATTAGAGGCACTTGGGGTTACGCCCCGAGCTGACGAGCCAGCGCGTAGGGTAAGTATGTCAGAATGGGATGGATATGCCACTGTACTTTGTTTGGGCACGAAAATTGCGAGGTAAATCGTATCACGGGTTTCATGCATTATGCACACAGATCTGGGCGTCAATGTGGCACTACCACTCGGGATAGCGGCCCGCTGGGGTCCACCAATCATCATCATCATTGAGCCGCGTAGTAACTTAGGACTGCTGTTGTTCCCACCAAGCCATGGGGACTAATACTACCGAATCCCAGCGTGCTTTTACAAGCACCTACTGGCAAGGAACGGTAGGAAACTTCAAATGATATTTTCTCCACCCCAAACTGACGAATCATTCACGCCACAGAATGACCAGGCCGAGGTTGCGAGGCACGTCTCCGTGAGGACGATCTGTAACAGGCGTCAAACCTGATTATGGCCGATTCTACCATATTGTAGGCTGGATGGTATGCACCAAGGTACCAAGGCCTATCTCGATGGAAAAATTTTCCTCGCACCGCTAGAGAACCCGCAGACCATATTGGATGTTGGGTATGTATCCTACATCACTTCACAATTTTGTAGCATACACGCAGTGACGCTGACACACTGTCCATGCCCCCCTTCTTTATTACAGGGCCGGCTCAGGGATATGGCATGTTCGCATCCTGTCTGATATGATGTCCTGATATTGATCATCTGCTGGTTTGCATATAACAGGGCAATCGACATCGCAGATAAATTCCCGAACGCTCAAGTGACCGCAGCAGACATCAGTCCAATGGTGCCTCGGTTTGTCTCCATCAGTCTCAGGCTCTTGATGGGCCTCCCTTACCAGTTTTTGCTCACCTCACGATGCCCACTGTAGCGTTGTCCCCCCCAACTTTCAGTTCCAACAGGTCGATATCCTGGTTGAACCTCTGCCATGGGAGCCGAGTTCTTTCGATGTGGTTCACGTTCGGTTTCTCCTCTTACATGTATGTTCCAGAGTGGGCCCTGTCGCGTTACCTTTTCCAATGCTGTTTCTGAGAAGTTGATCACTTGCAGCTCCCGGACCCGCAACGTGTCCTAGAACGCATCGCCCGGCTAGTGAAGCTCGGCGGGTGGCTCCTCGTAGAAGATGTGTCGTTCACCGGCGACGTTAAGCCTGAGGGGGATGCGCCCGCCGTTCGAATGTCATATAGATTATTGTGCGAGTACTGGGAATCCAACGGCCAAGTCCCGCGGGTCGGGGAGAACTTGGAATCCTGGCTGCGACAGACCGGCTCGTTCAGCGAGATAAATGCCCACGAGGTCATCATCCCCGTCGGCAATCACCCGTCCACCCCCGCTGTCGCTGCGGTGCAAAATTCCTTTCAGCAGCGAGAGGAACGAGTCGTAGACCCCAAACTCAGAGTGCTGGCGTTGATATTCACGGAGGCCAGCCGGCGCAGTTTCGCTGCCGAGAAACTCCACCCTAGAATGCTTGCGCTCGGATATACACCCGAGCTGAAGAGGCAGTGTATGGAGCAATACGGCACGTTAGAATGGTGGATGGATGTGCCGCTACACTTTGTTTGGGCACGAAAATCTGTTTGATTTCGAGGACCCCCCTCCTTCCTATGATGCACCAGGGAATCACTTGGTCCAACTAGTGTTCCACGTTGCGTGGTAATTCTTTATTTAATTTTAGGGTTTAGGGCTTGTTGTCCCATGTAGCACCACTGTGTACGTGCAATAACGGATGGAATTTCTACTTCTATGCATTTCGCATCTGGCGATTTATTAGCAACTCCTGAGGCACAATTAAACCATTGTTGTGTATCATATATTGGCATATACATTAGTTGTTCCTCAGAATATTTGATATCCATTCTAAAGTTGTCTATATGGCTGTAGCTAGATTGACTTTTGTACCCCCAGTTCTCGTTTCAACCTGCACATTCTGAGGCCCAATGTGCGCCCAGAACTCATTCCTTAACTTTCATTTTACACTATTTACTGCGACCTAACACCACATTTTGCAGAGGTCGAGATAAAAGGTCCTGGTACACTGGGTGTCACAGCCCATACTGTATATCGAGTTCAAACATATCATACCCCAAGATATGCGTGATAGTAGCAAAGTATCATAATTGGCGCCTCGGGCGTCTAAAAATGGCAAGGGGAAGTGGCGATAAGTAGATATCACGAAACATCAATCGGATGGGAAACTGATCACCGACCTCCCGACACTACGTGCCCCTCACTTTCGGTGTCCTAGTAGTGGACAGTTACAGGGTGACCGGAGAGTTGTCGTGTGGTGATGAACTGCTCAATGGCTTCCTTGACAGGTCCCAATCGCTGCCAGTTGTACGTCTTCAAAAAAAGATTTTGTAGAGCAGGTAAGACTTCTGTTGCGCTTTCCCCAGAAAGTTCTTGAAGGGCAGGTGCGACAAGCCGAACCGAATCATCGAATTGCAGGGTCATATCCTTCACAGAAGTGAACGGGTGTGAAAATTCTCGCCATTGGGAGACCTCAATTTCGCCTTGCCAATCTTCACGAGATATTTCGATATCGAGGCTTTCCAAAGTTGGGAGGGAGAATGAGCTCAAGACCTGGGAAAGAGCAGAAAGCTGCCAATCCAACGGTCTGCAAGAGATTCTTAACTCTAGGGCTTCCCTGTCGTTATGAGCCATCTCTTCTCGTCCCAAAAGTG
>Ga0307510_10004508_pt1 | contig 16384 bp, 24 predicted proteins | sample 12_EM_MG_FD_207224 | JGI IMG/M metagenome (GOLD analysis project Ga0307510, IMG submission 207224) | Populus trichocarpa ectomycorrhiza microbial communities from riparian zone in the Pacific Northwest, United States - 12_EM | ecosystem: Host-associated > Plants > Roots > Unclassified | place...
TCCTAGGTCTAGTCCCGCGGACTAGATCTAGTCCAAGTCGCTCTGGGTCTAGTCGAAATCCTAGAGCCACTAGAGCCACTAGAGCCACTAGCCTAGTCGCTCTAGTCGGGTTGTGGTTTTGCTGATGTGTCTGCACACACTGGATTTGCAGTTTTTTGCACTGCTGGTATGGCTGTACCGTACCATATACAGCCATATTGACACCCATCCCGTACCGTTGACTGCCTTGGCCTTTGGTTTACGGTACAGGTCACTGCTGATTCATACCGTATTACAGCCATAGATATACGGCCATAGCCGTATACGGTATGGCACGCAGCCCTAGTGAGGTTGCGCATCCAAAGGAGCCATGCCTTCTCGGTATCCTCTGGGCTGACGTGCGACTCGGAGACGGCCACGGGAGTGAGAAAGCGGGATAGAAGTCACCACTCTGATGGGGGACGATGATCGGGTCCTTTTCGGGGCTAGGATCGCTTAAATCAACAAATGCCCAAAAATAGATACATTAATTTCCGATGAGCTTAGGGTTCCTTTTCTCTTTCTTCCGCTTTTCTTCACCCACCCGGGATCATATGACCTTTCCTAGACGCAGCGACCAAATGGACGAACAATCAGACGGCGTTTGGCTAAATATGTTCCTCTAAAATTATATCGTCATTCAACTATGACCGTACTCTAGGAGTAAATTTATCACGTCGTCGAGTCCTTCAGCTCACGCAAGTTGCAGAGTCACCCACCATCTGCTATCTTTCACCTCGATCTGTGCACCATGTTCGATTAGTAGGAGTGCAACATCGGACCTCCCGTAATTCGATGAGAGGTGTAGAGGGGTCGTGCCTTGCATCCGTGCATTTGTATTCACACTATGTTCGAGCATAAATCGGACGACGGTGAGACCATTGGCTCCAGTATTTTGAACTCCAGTCTCGTGTAATGGAGTCCGGTCGATGTCTGTCCGGGAATCGATATCCGCCTTGCAGTCGATTAAAGCCTGCATCACCTCGGGATCGCCACAATGAGCTGCCCAATGCAACGGTGACCACATGTTGCAAAGTCTCGGGGCTCCTCGGATAAACCATTGCGAGAGAGTAGTTGTACCAGTTGGAAGTATCCCACTATTAATGCTACCACGGCCGGTATCAGATAGGGGCCACCAATCACGTTCACCTGCTGCGGATACCTGACAATCAGGTCTTATTGTGCAACCGGAGCCAACCAGAACTGTATGGTCACCCATGTCGAACAAACATTCCATCGTGTTTTGGGGGCGCAACGATTCGTAACCGAACCGCGCATGCATGACCCAGTGTTGAGCACCATATCTAGCACACGATGCCTAAAAATTCCTCTGGGCCGAGAACGTCAACGGGATGTATGTAAAACCTGATCAGATAAGGTAAGTCAGGATGTAAAGTAAAGCGTGAGAAGGCGAAGACAGACTGCTCGCGGCGGTGACGCGGAACATGGTTCGTCACGCCCTTAATAACGAGTAGGAAACCGTTTGAGGCTATTAGCAGGCCCTCGCGAAGATTGTGCCTTTCTTTCTGTGAGGAAACCATTAAAGAATGGTGCTATCGATGATCTTGGAAGCACTCGCACCCATCGCTACCTTCAACGACGACCACAACATTTGGCTCTAGCTTGGCCATGTGATTTCCGTGCGGCGAGGGCCGCTTGCGTCCCGATATCGTAACCTGCTCATCCTACCGAGCGAGCAACTGAAGTCAAAAGTCCAGAGGTCGTTCAGCACATGGATTTTGTTCTAGTAGAACACCGTGGCGTGCGTGCGGCGCAGCTGCAGAACATCTGGTCGTGAATGTCATACGCGACCAACGGCGCGTCGGGATGTCGAAGCCGCAGACGCTGTTGCAGTATGATGCATCCTCGCCGCCGCCAACGATGATGATCTCACGTCGTACGTGGGTCGTGGAGTCCGCGCGGCGGCACGGCGGTGGAAGGTCACTCTGTATATCAGGATGGGACCACTGCATCGTCTCTGTGATGGCGGATTAAAAAACATCATGAGCTTATTTGGCCCAATGAAAGACTAAAGAGGGCCCACATACCAGTGCTGAAATACCACATGTCCTCGAAACACCCTCTGTCATCGCAGCAACCGAAAATCCAAGCCACATTATCCGCGAGCGTGATCGTGTGCGCGCAAAGGCCGTGAGTGGAAAGCCTACCCCAGACGGGAGCCTTGTTGGAATACATCACGGGAGGAGGTGCCGGCTCGACGTCCACCACATTCGGTAGGCGGGGGATGGTGGGGAAACGGGGGGTCAGTTTGTCCATCGCGTACGGGGCGACTTGGCAATGACCTCGCGAGGCAGAGAGCGAGGCCGAACGTGCATTCGTGTTTGCGTTGGGCGTGGGGAGGTGGCGCGTGGTTCAGCTCGTTGCAGTCCGTGGGAGTTGAGGGTCTGCGGGCGAGGAGTTCGCAAGGAGGAGCTTGTTGCGCGTAGTGATGCCGCAGTCCGGTTCTGAACCTGGGTTCGGACCCGAACCCAGGAGAACCTGACCCAGGTCCGGTCCAAGGTTCGGGGTTGGGGCTGAACCGGACTCGAAGTCCGGTTCGGGGTTCGGGGGGGGGCAAACAATGGCGAACCCGTTCAGACGGGTCCGAACCTACGAACCTGAAGGCTTGCCCGAAGGTCGGGTATGCGGCGTAGCCCCGAAAGAGTGAGCACAACCCTTGTGTCTCGGACCTTGGACCACTCTGGGCGACCTTTTTTGTCACATTTGCCCCATTTGGACTGTGTGAACTGATGGCGGACACATGGTCACCCACGTTGCTTTAACGTTTATTCGCACCCTTCAGCATTTTTGGTCTTCTTCCCCCTCATCCTCTGTGCTCAGCTCTCCCTCCCTCTTGGCAAGGCACACACAGAAACATTCATGCTGATCCACTGAACTGGCGATGCTTGGGGTTTTGGATGCTTGGAGTTACTGATGGTGACACTTGTTAATACACGTTTCTTCAACGTGTATTCAAGCCCCCTTAGCATTTCCGGCATTCCTTATCTCCCCCCATCATGTCCTGGTCCTCCATGCTTGACTCCCCTTCCCTCCTCATACATGTTTTCCAGTGTTCCTTCTTCTCTGTGTAGACTATGCTTGACTCCAAGTCCCCCTCTGTCCTTGTAAGGCATGTGTTTTCCGGTGTTTCTCTTTCTCTGTGCAGACTGTGGTTGACTCCAAGTCCCCCTCCATCCTCGTTTGGGGTCCTTGAAGGGAGGATAAAATGGTGCGTGTGCTTGCTGTTGTCTTTATCTCCTTGACTCACCATGGCACCTAACGGCTGTGCTGTAGGTCCTGATGGCAAACTCCTTGATCCATCTCAGATTGTATGGTACAACGATGCTGATGATTATGAGCCCATGGCCCAGGCGACTACACCCTCAACGGTACAACCCCAGCCTCAGCTTTCTGCAACAACCCTTGACTCTTTTGTCACAAAAGTCCCCCCCCCTGCGCGTCGATCTACCCGTGCAGCTCGTCCATCCACAAAAGCAATCGATCCGGATAATGCCATGGCCATCAAGCGTAAATCGAGCAATGCGCCATCTCCTAACCCATCTCACCACCTTTGCCAAGCTTCCCCGGAGCACAATGAAGATGAGGCCTCAGAGCCTGATGCCACAGTGCCAGACCCCCCCGATACAGAAGAGGATGATCCTGTCGATCCAGGTGATGCATATGAAGTGATCAAGGCACTTGGTGATGCGGATCGTCAGGTATGTGTGCACATCTCCTCTCCCAAATCATTGATTGACGCTTTGCCATATCTCTGAAGGCCATGCACACAACAACGCCCAAGGAGGAACGCACCGCTGATGTCTGCACTATCTTCGCGAAAACTATGGACCATGTTGATCTGGGCACAGGAAAGAAGCTCACTGGGCACTACTGCCTTGTCTGCAGGTACGTTTTCATTCTATGGCACAACATGTTTGTAATGTATTGGTCAGGGACAATGGGGCCTGCTCGAAGGCTTACTTCTTTGCTGGGGGCATCTCCAGCCTACGCACGCATATCGCAAGGTATGACATTTGTTTCCTTTATTAATTGGGACATGTTTTCTGACAATTTAAAAGGCGCAAAGACCACTTCGAAATCTACAAAGCTCAATGCACCAAATTGGGGATTGCTATGCATGCCTGGGCCATCCATCCTTCACATTTGGACTCTGAGCTGTATGTTGATGGCTCGATCGTATAAATTAATATGCTTATGATTACTTCTAGCCAACGCCAAATGACACTTGATGGGTCCATCACCCACCAACCACGTGTACCACCCTTCTCCTTGCAAGGTTTGATCGACCATCTGGTTGAGCTTATTGTCTCTGAGGATGAAGCATTCTACCTTGTCAACAAGCCTGCATTCCGCCGACTGCTCCATTATCTTCGTCCATCACTCAAAGACAAGGAAATCCCCCACCGCACCAAGATTCGTGAAGAGGTCATGACACACGCTACACAGGGCAAATACAATGTGAAAGAAGCCCTTCAGGTATGCTCAACACTTGTTCGCCATGTGGAGTCACTGGAGTGCTAACTATTTTACAAAGCGTGTTAGTGGAGAAATCTCATTCACATTCGACACATGGACTTCTGAGGGTGGTGGCAGCGACAACTATCTCTCGGTCACTGCCCACTATATTGACAGCCCCAAAGATGAACCAGATCAATGGGTGCTCAGGGATGTCCAGCTTGCCTTCAGTCCGCTGGAGGGGCACCACACTGGGGCGAACATCGCCTCAGTTATTTCTGGTGTGCTCGAGCGGTATGAAATCCGTGAAAAGGTGTGTATTGTATTCACAATCTGTACATAATGTACAGCTGCTAACTACTTGTAGGCAGGATGGTTTACTGCCGACAATGCGGCCAACAATGACACGGCACTCAGAGAATTGAAGAATTACATTGATCCTGATGGAGACCGCTGGGACCCGACCCAACGTCGAGTTTGGTGCACCTTATATTTATTTGCATGTTCACTAACTCATTTATTCCACAGGTGCATGGAGCATTCACTAAATCTTGGAGTCGGCCACATTCTTTCCCACATCATTCCCGTGCCCACTGGCAAGACACATGATGCTGGAAACGATAATGAGGATGACAACGATAACGAGTTATTGGCAGGTGATGCACCATCTGAGGACTGCACATCAGGTGTCCGCAAACTACTTGGTCTTATCAAGCAGGTGGGGTCTAATCCTGTAATCCATCGCAATCATCATGCCTACTAATCCATTTTTCAGATAAGAAAATTGCCTCAAGCCCGTGCATTCTTCAAGCGAATGTGTCATAATGTCAATGTCCCAGAGCTTGAGCTTCTCTTATATGTCCAAACTCGATGGTCTTCAATGTTTATGTGTCTGGGTCATGCACTTGCACTCCAACAGGTTCGTCAAATACACAGCTAGCGGTGATGAGGCATAATTTACTAATTCATGTGCAGGCGGTAATACGCTTCACTCAACTTGCCGATGAGAGTGAAGATGTCCCTGCTCTCTGTGGAAAGAAGTACAGGGACTTCCGACTGTCGAAACTCGAATGGGAGCAGTTGAAAGTACTGTACGAAGTAATGCAGGTTAGTCTCTGCATCTGCATGCCCTACAGAGTACCGGTGCTGACTATCAATGACAGGAGCCAGCAACAGCACAGCAATCCTTCTCAAAATCTCATGAGCCTACTGTGTGGCGCACGATCCCTGTCCTGGAATTCTTGCAACAGGCATGGGAGAACATGGCAAATGAGCCGAAGTTCCATGAGCTCATTGACGCAATTCATGGTGGATTGGAGAACATACGCAAGTGGTATAATAAAACTGATGACACTGATGTATACTTCATTTGCCTTGGTCAGTACCATTGATAAAGTTATGAACAATGAATCTAACATGAATTTCTAGCTCTCAACCCCAGCTGGAAGTTGGCCTATACTGAAGAAAGGTGGAACAAAGAGTCCTACTTGGATGGTGTTGAGCAACTGGGCCGAGTGGTGTGTGACGCATGATCAGTTATCTCCATTGCTCGATTCGGCACTAACAAGTCCTAGTTTGATTGCTATGCTGCCTGCTTCCCCCAAATCTCTGCTACAATTGAAACTAGTCCATCAACTGTGCATAACGACGAACCCATGGCCACATATGGGTATTCATTCATGCTCCGTGCTGTTGAAAAATGGAAGGCCCACAACCGCTCAAGGGCAGGTGCTCATGATGAGCTGGACTCCTACTTGAAAGCACCACTTGAGGCTACAAGAGATGTCGTTGGCTGGTGGGGTGTGAGTATATTGTTTCTACTATGGATTGTTGTGCTGACACACCACAGAAACATTCGGCACAGTACCCAGTCCTTGCGCAGATGGCTCAAGATTATTTACCAATTCAGGGCTCAGCAATACCTTCTGAACGTGCATTCTCAAATGCATCCCTCACTGATAGCAAGCAACGCAACCGACTGACACCAGAAATATTTGAGGGTTTGCAAAACCTGAAGAGTGCTTACCGTAATGGGCATGTAAGTGCTGCAGCTGGGGCACTGACTTATAATCACACAGCAACAAGCGGAATGGGGGGCCAGGACAGTGATGTAGACCAGTAGATGCCACAGCAGCTTAGATTCTCTTGTATACATTGTTGTAAGTAGTTGACAAATGATCGCTGCACTCTCCTGCTCCCCTCTGCCACCTTGAACATATGCATGTATCTTTGGCCATTTAATCCCGTACCAACAATGATGGCAGCAGAACGATGGCACCTTGCAAATGGAACAATGCCACACAGTGTATATGAACCCTGGAATGCATTTCTGGCTTGATTCTATCACACGCGACATGCAGCCAGAACCCTTTAGGTCCGGTTCGGGTTCAGACCCCAGGTGAACCAGAACTGGACCTAAAGTCCGGTTCTGTTGGGGTCAGGTTTGGGGTTCGTGAAAATGTGAGAACCGGACCCAAAGTCCGGTTCGAGGTTCAGAGAAATCTTGCCTGAACCGGACTTAACCGGACCACGGCAACACTAGTTGCGCGGAGCATCGAGGTTGACGCGGAGAGGGCGGGGTATGGAGAGGGTAGGGACACGGAGTGGGATGCGTGGGTTGGATTACTCGCAGAGACCGAGGGCGTCAGGGGAGGGTCGTCGCCAGCTAGAGGGGATCGACTTTCTGCATCAGAAGTCGGGGATTCACCCGAAAGGGAGCGGGCACGTCGACGTTTGTCGGGGCGTGAAGGGACTTGGCGATGACGGGGTGAATGCGGAGAGAGGGCTGTTGGGCTTGCTGGGTAAGGAAGGACCTGGGCACATATAAAGAGTGGACTTGCACCATATAAAAATTCGCTTCGAAAAGGCAAAGAGTTCGCCCCATCTACTCATTCGCGGCTCGGCCGGTCCGGGGCCATCAAGCAGAAGCAGACATGGTGCCACGCGAATCGCCGGTTTCCCTGCGTTGAGGCTGCAGCAAGTTGTAGAGGGTGTATTTCAACGGCTTGGAAAATTATTCGACCAACTCATCACTTGAAAGAATAGCGCCATCTCAAATCAAATGATATAGTTTGTAGGCTGGAACTAGAGGAGGGGCACAAAATATGGTCTTGAGTAGAACGTGTGGGGAAAATCTAAACAAAGCTATATTTTGTTGCAGGCGTACGGGACGGTCAACGTGAAGATGAGCCGTCTGTACCACGTGCCGACAACAATGTCACAATCTCGTCATGCCCGTTTGCCAAAGCAAGATGGAATGCGGTCTGGCCCCATCCGTCCACTGCACCTACATCCGCGCCGCGGTCAAGCAACAGGCGTACTACCTTGGAGTCGCCGGTCTTCGATGCAAGATGTAATGGGGCTTCGCCGCCAACCGCTGGAATATTGGGATCTGCACCATACTCACACAGTAATCGAACCGCTTCATGTCGATCGTGACCCACTGCCTCCGATAGTGGGGTCGTACCAGCAGTATTCTGTGCGTTGATGTCTGCCTTGTACTCGAGAAATGCCTGAATCATCTCGAGATCTCCGTAGAAGGCAGCGGAATGCAGTGGAGTACGCCGGTAATGGCCCCTGGGGTCTACAGAAGAGCCATGGCGATGAAGTAGCTGTGCCAGTTCAAAGTGTTTCCCCGCCAGTGCCGCCACAAATGGCGTCACATGGTAGCCACCATGAGCGTTCACCTCCTGTGGATACTTGACAATGAGGTGTTCAGCAAGGTCTTGGAATCCGCACAGCGCCGCATAGTATAAGGGACCTGCGGGTGATATCGAAGACTGCATGGGTGCGAACTGGTAAAATGGTGAGTTAAAGAGGTAGGTATCTATGTCGTGCAATTCGAGCCAGGCGGCAAAATACGGTTTGTCGACGTCAAAAAGATATTCCATGGCCTGTTGTAGGTACGACGACACATTCTCGAATTGAGCATGGGTGGCCCAGTGTTCCGCAGCATATCCAGCGAGAGGAGAGTTATTCCTGACGTCGGTCTCTTTAACTTGATCGTCCGACCGCAATAAAACGCTCAAGCAAGCATGGGCCATGATTGTATGCGCATTCTCGAGAACAATTTGATAATATGAGACATCTCGATTTGGGGTAGCAAGGCGGGGTGAGGTCAGAAACTCTTTGACCGAGAAATGTGAGAACTGTACAGCCCGTGAATCGTGATCACGGTGGTCGCTGTCGTCGCCGTCGTCAACGATGGAAATCAGACTAGAGCACGACGAAAGAAGAGCTTGTTCTTGATCCTCCCATCGCCAGCTTGTATTCAACTCTGGCATCCCTTCCGCATCCTTAAAGTCAACTGCGAGCACTTCTGCAAGCTCCTCCACCCGAAGTGGCCGGATGGCCACAACCAGACATTGTAACAGGCGTAGCGCATGGCCTCGGTTCGGCTTCTTGATTTCTCGCAGTACACGCTCGTATGTCCCATCCAAAGATTCTGGCAATTCATCCAGGGTACTCCGAACACTTGGTGGAAGACAGTGTCGCAGGTTTTCCAATTGGCAATACACCCAACGAAACCTGTTTGCTAATTGAATATGCGACACTAGCATGGAGGGATTTGCTTACATGCCATCGGCCCTTTCAGAGAGCGTCTTGATCACAAGATCCTTATCCTCGGTTCTCCATCTCTTCATGATTGGTTCCGATTCCGAGTAAACCACCGACCTGACATAGTCTGCGATATCTTTCTTTTGTCCGCTTTGGTCATGAAGGGACACCGGACAGGATGTAAGAGGACCAAGGACGTCTCGAATGTCAATTTCTGAGCGGCTTGTGACACAGATATGAAGATTTGGGAGGTTAAGCTCGGCAAGCTCCTTCACAAGTAGAAGGACGCGCTCGCGAGGAGATGGAATACCAGAGCTGTCGGGACATTCGTCAAGAGCGTCCATGATAAGGTAGATCGGACGTTGATCTGGGATAGAGAGCATCCGTTTCAGACATCTCGTCAAGTCATCATCGCTGGGTTGTTTTGTGCCACGTTTATGAGCTTCATGAAGTTGTGCTAGGATGTCGCAATGAGGATCCGAGCAAGTAAAAAGTTGTGCGAGAAGAGAGCGGACTAGGTCATCCAAGTCTTGTTTGTTGGCGTCCCGAAAGTCAAAATAAAAGTAGATCGTTGAGGCATTTCCGGCCTCAGACATGGCTTCGATGTCTTGAATGATCGTCGAACTGAGTAATGATGTCAGTAAACGTTTGCAGAAATAGTTGAGGGTCAACGAACCAGAGGATGCTCTTGCCCGAGCCAGCTAAGAATATAAGCTGCTGTCAGAGTATATCCCGCATGGAATGGGACAGGTGCGCACGTTTTCCATGAATCCAAAGCAGTGAACCTGCTTTTTTCCACTCCTCAAAGATGCTTCCTTGAAAGAACCAGGTTGCGGTTCTCTTGTGGTGAGTACGGCATGCAATGTTATGGTTGGTGGACGGGTCTGGTGGGGAGAGCCATCTGTAAAGGCACTCCCACAACTGGTTTCCTACAAAGTAAGCGTGAGACTCGAAACTCAGGAACGATGTAGCTAGAAGATGACTGACGTTTGGTAGCTTGCGCATCCGTAACAGCCTCGGTCACCTTGTCATCGACTTCCCTCACTCTGTCATTGACGGTGGCGACCGTATCGCTGACGTCCCTCAATCTGTTGTCGACGCCGGCGACCCTATCATCGACGCCAACCACCTGATCTGCGACTCCCCTCACCCTCCCATCGACAGTGTGTATGGCTCTCAGAGCCTCCGCAGTGGCCATTCGCGCCTCCTCTTGTGTCAGTTTGTCCAACCTCCTCAGCGCATCCTCCAAATCCGTTCTCCCAATCAGTTTCTTGAAGTATTTCTCTGAGCGTCGCTAGTCAGCGGAGAGGCACAATTGTGAGAGAATGACGTACTCGTTCGCCCTTGCTTAATCTCCTTCGTCGCGATCCCGAGGATAGATAGCACCTCGGCCATTATTTGAATGATGGTATCCATCATTTCGGGCGTCGGTGTCACCTGAGAGTAGATTTCGAGCCGTCGGAAAAAACTTTCGATACGTTCGAAAATGTCGACAAGGGCTTCTTGGCTTGCGCGAACATCTCTAACTGCCTAAAGGGTATAGGCGTTACAACGGCGAATACAAAGGAATAAAGGAAAATACGTACCAAAAGGAGAACGCCGACACCGGCAAAGATCACTTTGGCCGGTGAGAAGACCTGGGAAATACATATGAGGGTGCAGTCTCAAATCGGCCCATATCCGGAGGCATACCAGACCGACACCCTCCCCAAGAGTCGCGGAGAGGGCAAAGAGAACATTGACGGTGGGATCAAGCCACTTTGTCCACTTGTGGTCTGTGTTTCGAGACTGATTAAGGTCCTCGACTTGTTTCTGAAGGACAGCGAGAATTGCGCTGGGGGAATCGCAGGCTTGGAGTTGTGCGGCGAGTGGATGTGCAAGAAGGTCGTTTTTTGTACACCTTTCATATGCTTCCAGGGCGTTATTGAAGATTTGTTGGAAGTTAGAAGACGAGGAGGCAGTATTCTGAGGGTGAGCGGGAGACATAGGTGGAAATGTGACGACTTGTTTGCGATGAGAGACGATCGCACGTTGCTGGGGTGATTGGGTAAAGGGGAATCAGAGGGATGCGCATCATAGGCGCCCAAGACAAACAACGACACGACAATTGACATGTCAGAAAGAGGCGCTCACGCGCTCATGAGTCATGCTCCAGCAGGGCTCGAATAGGTGAGAGACGGGATCGTGCGACTGCTATGTAATTATTACTGAGTTATTCGTGTCAACATGCGCTGGGCCGCATCAGAGCTGATAATTGAACGTGAGTCACAGAACGCTTGACAGAACGTTCCAAAATTTGCAGGTCTTCTCCGGGAAAATCAATAGTGTGTATTCACGGTTCGTCGAAGGCACGATACGTCGGTACCTGTATTCACCATAATGTGAATCTTCGATCTGCGCTTTATCGGAAAATCACCTGCCTTAGAGTGAGTTTCATCCGATAAAGGCTCTTCATTCTTTCGCTTTCTTTCAAAATGACAACTCATCCACGATCCTGCCTGCGCTTAGATTTGACTGGCTATCTCGGGCCTGCCGTACTACGAGTCTAGGATAAAGACTCTTGTAAGTGGTAGCACCTGGACCGCCTTTCCCTTTGTTTGATCGTCGCTTTCTGACTGCTTTCTGTTCGCGTCCCAAAGTATTTCCTTCTCACTCAAATTCCCTGTTGCTCATTATTACCTACGCACTTAAGGCGAATGTCCCTCCATCGCAGAACCTCAGTCTTCTTTCCCGTCAGACTGAGGTTGGTAGCTCCCGCGTTTGTTTCTCCGTCCAGTATGCTTACGCCGTCCTTACCAGTCTTGCTCCGCACACAGTCGCATTACATGGTGCCGTCCATCGGGTAGTCACCGTGGGTAGAGCGGTACGAAGCGGACCACGTGCATGCGGGACGGGACCACTGCATCGCTCTGTGATGGAGGAATGAAAACAAAAGAAATTATGAGCTGATTCGGCCCCATGAATGACTAAAAGACGGCCCACGTACCGATTTTAAAACACTACATGTCCTTGAGACACCCTCTGTCGTCGCAGCTGAAAATCCCATGCCACATTATCCGGGAGCGTGACCGTGTGCGCGCGCGAAGTCCGTGAGGGGGAAGTCAACCCCACACAGAAGCCTGGCTCCAATACATCATCACGGGCAAAAGCGCCGGCTCGACGTCTACTGCATTCGGCAGACGGGGGATCGTATGAAAGCGGAGGGTCGGCTGGTCCATCGCGGGTGTACGAGGCGACTTGGCGACAGCCTCGTGCGAGGCGGAGAGCGAGGTTGAATTTGCGTTCGCGTAGTGCGTTGGGCGTGGGGAGGCGGCGTGCGGTTCTGCTCGTCGGGGGGAGTCACCGGGAGTTGAGCGGCCGAACTCGATTGCGGGCGAGGAGTGCGCGAGGAGCTTGTTGTGCGGAGCGTCTGCGTCGACCTTGACACGGGATGGAGAGGTTGGAGCCGCTGGTGTATGGAGAGAGTAGGTACTTGGAGCGGGACGCGTGGGTTGGACTGCTCGCGGAGACCGGGGTCGTCAGAGGACGGTCGTCCAAGCAACGTCACGGTGGCATATCCTTTCCAGCTGGCAGGCGGGACGTGGTGGAGGCGGGGAGAGAGCCTGCTAGGTTATTGCGAGGATAATGACCTCAGTGCATATAGAGTGTGTTCTTGTACCATATAAATTAGCTACGAAAAAGCAAGAGGGCCACCGTGGCTGAGGCCTGAGGCGACAGACTGGACGGGGAACCAGACCAGAACCATCGGCGGCTCGGCCGGTCCGGTGGTCAGCATGGCACGTGCTCGAGGGTGGGGCTTTTTTTTTTCAGACTCGGAGTTACGATGTTGAACGCGTGAGCGCCCGAGCCCTCCAATTGCCAAGATGAGAAGGATTGCCGAAATTCGCAGTTTCCACTTCTGTGCCCTCCCACAAGGGGCACTCCCCCAATAGCAATATCATCGATTCGAAACCAGACCCGGAGGGGATCGCACTCGGTGTCCATCTCTATCAACGCCCTGGAGTACAAAAGTAAGTTCCGGTTGACCGGAGTTTTTGACGGCCAACATAGGGTCAAAATCCAATGGTTCCATATGCGCATATCGGCGCCCCTTCCAACATGGGTCTCCGCGGGACAAATGTCGAGCGGACATGGGGACGCGGATCATGGGTTTCCTCGCGTAAAGGCTGCAAGGGGTTGTAAGGAATCCACCAGACTCGATGGCCCCACGAGTTTACCCCCCTTGCCGGCCCGGTGTTTAAGTGAGTGCCACATGAGTACCACCTGTCTTTTTTTTAATTCACCGGTTACTTTTATGATCATGGCATTACTGTAGTACTGATCACTCCAAGTGAATCACACGCCACCAAGTACTAATCTAATTTTAGCTCCTCAACCATACCACAGAAATACTGTGGTTACAGTAGCAGTCCTGGTCCGCAGAGAATGATGTACCATGACTATCACTCTCTTCAGGAGGCCTTTCGAATTATCTGCTTGCGGTGCCTCCATTAACCGTGTGTGAATGGATTGTAGAGTATATCACTGTCTCACTGACACATTTACCATGGGTCATACATGACTCTGTGGCTGATAATGAGGTCAAGGTCACTTACAAACCCCGGACCCTCTTCATATCATTTAGTCAGATGGGCCCTCCGTCGAAGGGTACCACGTTCTGATCCCTCCAATCCCCTGGCACAATAAGCCTGTGACATTTTCGGTTTGGTCTGAAAGTGGCGTAGTGATGAGATCAGTGTGGATTCATTGGCCTTAAGGTGCTTACAGAGCAATTCCCATGTCAAATCACGAAATTGTCGCCCAAGGGATCAATAGCTCCCGCACGCAACTTAGTCATTGGTCACACCTTATCCTTATCGGCGATAGGTATTACGTTTCAAACCTTACCCTGCAGCTATCGCTTCGTCCCTCTTTCACAAAGTGGATTTGAGAAAAACCCGATGACTCCCCCGCGGCACACTGTCCAGTCAGGTGAGCTGCTCTAAATTCTTCACCTGAACCACGCGATTCAATCCGAGGGACCTTGACGTTTCTGTTCGTTAAACCGACCATGTCCTCGACATCTCTTGTGTTATCCCAGTGTCAATGTCCGAGTTGATCCCAGGCTGAGACCGTTCCGAGTCCTTACGCCATCGGTGTCGATAACTGACTGAAGAGAGACTCGGTTCAGTGGGGATTGTAAGTCTCCTTGTCATTGCGCTTGGAACCGGTAATTGGGTTAAGTGCTATTGCATTTTGTTGATCCTGGGTTTCATTCAACCTACTACATTCACTCCTCCCACTGTGGGCAGATTTGTCCACACCGTGACAAACTATCGGTGCCTTTGTTCCTAACACTCGTTCTCTTGTTTCATCTGCCTTCAGTGGCGTTACCTGATGTCTGCCTTCCGGATCACCCATAAAGTTTGGTCACGTGGGGGCGTCCTGCTCGCCCTCTTTAGTCTGGGAATGCCGCCTGGATATTTCTTTAAATATAGGTTGGAGTAGTCGAAGTCCACCGCCCTCCCAGGCAACACTTCCCTACCCTTAATCGATGATAATATGTCTCACCCCTTTGTCTTCCCCTCATTTCGCTCTTCATCTTCCTTACGCCTTCCGTGGAACCAATTCACCCCTGCTCTGAGGGATTATCTGAGGGCCCTCTATCTCTTCACTCATTCTGACCACAAGACCGTTCTCATACCTGTCGTATGTCCTCTAATTTTATCCCTGTCTCTTGTTCATAAATCAGGTCGTGTGTAGACTGTCTTTGCTTACTTCTCAGCCCGCGATGCAAGCGTCGGTCATATGGTGTACTCGATTTTCTGGACATGGATACACCTTCTCCAAGTATGTGTCTCGAATCAGACCCTGGATAGTGAAGAAGATGCGTTGAATAAACCATGGCGACCCATACCCTCTGGTCTGGTGTCTGTTGCCCGGGCCCGCGCTCTCCGTTGGATTCTCGTCCCTTCGTGCCTTTCCTTCTCTTCATGCTTAGGGGCACACTGGCCTAGCATTTCCCTTGTGTTGGCCACCCTGGCTTATCACCAGCTACGGTTTGACTCACATGTGTTCTTGCGCAACTTTTGCAACGCATGGGGTTATGCCTCCTTTAACGCTGGTGCTGCTATGATAGCAGCTGGTACGTCCTACGTTTTCTTATTTCAACCCACCTCTGACCTTACCGGCCGCACCCACTGTGGTAGGTCAATCGACACTTACCATGCGCATTGCGATCTCCGTTTCGGTCAACAGCCTTATCATCCTCTCAACTATCCACTCTCAGGATTTCCGCGATCAAATTGGTGACAAGCAAGTCGGACGATGGACCATCCCGATGGCGTGGCCAAGGGGAAGCCGGATTTCGATCCCCGTGTTCTTGACCGCCTGGTCTGTGGGTCTGTCATGGGCATGTGGCCTTTCATGCTTTTGCTCGGTGCCTTTCTGCATGTTGGCAGCTTTCGTTGGCCTCCGCTTCATCTGGAAGAGGACAGTTGACGACGATATGCGGTCTTACCAGTATTACAACGTGCGATCCCAGTGAATCGAGCTATATGTGGTCCAAACTTAAAATACACCCTCCCCTCACAGATATGGCTTGCAGCTGCGCAAGCTGTACACACCCCAATGGTTATAGCTGTGCTGTCGTCTGTTGTATGTCTTGGGACCTATTTTTGAAAAGTACTTAATACCTATACCCCACTACAGAATGGCCAATTAGCGAAGTACTCCACCAATAATCCATTGGTCGAACACTCCTCAGCTCATCGCTGATTTTTCTTTAAAGCTGATCTCAGGCTGCACAGCTCCTGGGCTCGGTCCTTACCTTGTGAGAATCTAGTCCCATGGTATTATAGGAGAACTGCGTAAATGAAGTAGAAGAGAATGGACGAGAAGAGAGGCTGAATCGTACCCAGCGCCGTAGAGTAGACACAGTGTATATAACTTGTTACAATGTATTCTTGGTAATGTACACTAGGAGTAAATCCACCCCCTCATCGCGTCAGTCTGCTGATGCAAGTTGCAGAGTCGGACGGCCTCCACTATCCTTCCTCTCTACCTTTGCACCATGTTCGATCAGCAGGCGTGTAACATCGGACCGCCCGTACATCGACGCGAGATGTAAAGGGATCGTGCCTTGCACCCGTGCATTTGCATTCGCACCGTGCTCGAGCATAAATCGAACGACGACGGCGCGGTCATTGGCACTAGCATCTAGCATGTTTTTACCTACAGCCTCGTACAATGGTAACAATGGAGTTCGGTCGGTGTTAGTCTAGGAATTGATACCTGTCTTGCAGTCGAGTAACCTGCATCGCCTCAAGACCACTATAACGAGCACCCATAACGC
>Ga0307510_10004509_pt1 | contig 16382 bp, 21 predicted proteins | sample 12_EM_MG_FD_207224 | JGI IMG/M metagenome (GOLD analysis project Ga0307510, IMG submission 207224) | Populus trichocarpa ectomycorrhiza microbial communities from riparian zone in the Pacific Northwest, United States - 12_EM | ecosystem: Host-associated > Plants > Roots > Unclassified | place...
CTGGGCACAGCAGTGGAGTAGTTTCACACTGCTGGATCAGTGCCAAACTTTCTATGTTAATCCGTTCATACATTTCATTGTGTAGATAAAATAGCACTAAATTATCAAAAGCAAGAATTTGCTAGCCATTATATGATCTGATAATTGGTTATCAAACCATTATCCCACTTATTCTGATGATCAAAACATTATCCGTGCATTATCTCTGATTAGCATGGGAGGTTTTTCCTGATGTGAACAGAGGCCACAACACGTGCGAAGCCATTTACAGCGCCTAATGACCGCCTACTGGGGATTGCGGAACCGACATAAATCATTGCGGCACCTAACAGATCGCGCATCACACTCAGCGTTGCCCTGCTAATAAATGGATATCAACGACTTACTAAAACCCATCCTAAGGGTGCTGTATGACAGGAGTTGCATGAAGATCAGAGGCCAAACGGTCATGGTTGAGCCTCCGATAGCGTGGCGTAGCATGAGGTTTTCCAATGGGAACATAATAATCACCACCGCAGAAGCTGCGATGCAGGTGAAGAATACGCGCCGTAGGCCAAAATATCTGACGACGTGTGGGAAGATAGCGAATTGCAAGATACCGTCCATGCACCCGAACACCGACATAGACAAGCCGATCGACGCCGGGCTCAAGTCGAGTCCGCCAAATTTGACAGGCGTCGACCATATGAGCGGGATGAGGGCGAGGGATGACGTCTCGAGGAGCATAATCATCGCATAATTGGCAATCGAGATCAATACTGGTCTTGTGAGCAATGAGCGTAGGGGTGGTGGATTCTGCGCGTCCTTCTGCGATGTACCGACAGCGTCGCTCGACCCCACCTGAGGTATATCCGAGTTGATCCTTGCAGGCCGGGGATTACAGATCATTGTCTGTATATCGTGTTTTTTCTCCAACGCCTTTTCAAAAGTAAGGAGGACGAACCTCCTCCAGGAACATGGCAACGATAACCCATGACATGCCACAATAAATGGCGACCACCAGGCATGGCAGAAAGTAGGGATATTTGGCCCAGAAAGGGTGAGTGAAGAGGTGTGGCCAGCGATCTTGCGGTCGCGATAAGGTGCCGCCAACCAATGGGCTAGAGAACCTGACGTCTCAGCGAAAACCGAGCACGATAGGTAAATTTCCCGACCCAATCATATAGCCAACGGACCAGGCCATTTGCAATGACGAAAATCCTCGAGCCACGTTGGATTCATCCGTGAGTTCAGCCATCGCGCTTTTCACGATGCCAATATTTCCTTTCAGCGCGCCATGTAGACAACGGCTACGAGGAACAAGCGAGTGAATCGCACGATTAAAGGGGTGTGCAATGGGAGGTGAGGGCACCTGAAGATGATTGTCCAGAAAGAACGAGAGAGCCCGAACAGGACCATTGAAGCAGTCGTACCTGCGAGGCAACACAAGAGAACGGGCTTGCGGCCAACGTGATCGGAAAGGCGGTTCCAAAAAAATACGGTGACGGCCTCTGCGGCATAATGCAGGGACACCTATGATGCTATCTGATGTATCTCCTATCATAAAAGTATGGCCGAGAAACGTACTATGATGCCCGTGTAGTACCCTACCTTTCGCCCATCTCCGCCCACGATTGCAAGATCTCGAACTAGCTAAACGTGGATCAAAGCCGATGTGTCTCACGCGGCCAAACGACTTGTCGTACCTGATTAATGTAAGGACTTATGGAGAGGGCCACGACAGCTTCCGCCATCCAAGGGAGGACGAGCACTGAGATCTACTGAGACCTGGGCGGCAGGGAGCGGAGTTGGTTTATGTGATGGATCGTTGAGAAGGGGTGTCCCCTCGTTGTCATTATCTTCAGGTCTTGCTGGAGACCTCATTGGTGAGGACCAAGCTAGGAACACCGAGACGACATCACATCGGAGCGTTTATAGCGGCCTCTGGTTTACGTGTAAAACCCTGGTGCGCTGAGGCCGTTTTCCCTAGATGCAGCCCACACATAACATGTTGGCGCAATTTTCCTCGGCCCATAAATAGCAAGTGCCTTCGGCCAATGCCGACTTTACCGGCACTCGCCGTGTGCGCACGCTTAATGTGTGGGACCTTCCGGCTCATGGCCCCTCACTCTAACAACTAACAACTATCATCGATTGAGTATTTTTCTGCTTACATCCCTGGCCACCTCCCCCCTACGTTTCCCATTCTTAATGACTTGTCAGAGATTTTCAATAGTGGCTGCTAAAAATTGCGGGTGCTTCTAAGACGTAAGAACTGACCTCATCACACGTGCGGAATTCCCTCAAGTTTTCCGTAAGATACGGATTCTGGGCGACAACCCCCTCCGGACCAACCATATGCCCTCTCTCCTACCGATACCTGAGGTCGAGTTACTTTCGACGACGCTCTTGGAAACGAGCTCGAAGTTTTCCGTCCATTCTCGAAGAGATTGCCCTGTGAAGGTATTCTGGAACGACTGTATAGTTCAAGGTTAGTGGTGTTTTGCCAACAACTTCCTTCATTATGACTCGTATGGCCGGGACAAGTCGTGGATCACATGAAAGAGGTGTGGATTCCTGTTCACGTTTGAAACGTGACTGCTGGTGGAAACTACTATCATATGCATCCATCTCACACTCTCGCTGCTAGTGCGTCCACAATCTCCATCCACCAGACCACCTTTGTACTTTGTCGGGTTGAGTCCCATTTCCGGAAGCAATTTCCCTACTGGAATCCACCAATGTCGCAATATTTTCCGAGGCGTATAGTTTTACTTATTTTGGGATGCGCAGTGTTAGTTCGTTTCAAACTCACAAACCTTCAGCGGAACTCAATTGGTGGTTCCGCGCACAAGGCTTGGTGTAGGAGCCAATTCAGGTGCGCATGTGAAAAGGAAGCGTTGGTTCGGCCATATCAATTCCGGTACGGTATGGGTCATTGCCATACTGGTGCCGTTCATTCTCGCATGCCATTTTGAGAATTGATGCAAGACGCGCCATTATCTGTGATGCTATCATTATGGGCGGCGCCAGCCTTCGCTGTGACTCATACCTTATTACGATTCAAGAACTGACTGTATGCGCCTCAGATCGGGCCCTCGGGTAAGTGCTTTCTCGTGATGCGGCCCATGTTGGTAGCCAGATCAGCAGATGATGGATTTGAGTTGAGCCAGTCGTGTGTCGACGCTGATGGTGGACCCGCCCATGCTTTCAAGTTCAATGTTCATATCCCTTATGGCACCGACAAATCGATACCTGGGAAAGTATCAGACAGTGTATTGCCCTGATCCAGCGCGCGGAACCAGGCATGCAGACCATTGCTTTGCTATGTTCAAGGAAACAACGCTCCGGGGACCGGGGCTAAGCTCTGCTCACACTGACTGTAGGAATTTTCAGTTGAGACGTTGAAACAATGATTCTGAGGAGCCTGACAAAAGCGTGCTTACAGTTATGTGATATTTGTTTTTCCGTTGTTTTCCGCATGAGGTTTATTGTCTCACAGTTACAGTTGTATGTCATCCGTCGGGCCAACGGGTCGTGTGACCTCGGATCATCGACACGGATAATATCAGGAATATATTTTTTCGTTATCATAAACGAAAAAGTGATGCACGGTGCCTATCGCGTGAACATCGATTCACTACCTGGAAGATAAGGCAAGTAACGAAAGAGAGAAGTGAAGATGGGGGAGGCAAGGGTATATCTGTATAAAAGAAGCGTATATGACGACATGCCTCCGACAGCACCAAAACGCCATTCGCTCAAAGGAGCTTCTAATTGACAGGCGGACATTATGTAAGCGATGTACCGTAACTAAGGCGGACATGTGACAAGTTGTAGCCTTGCACCCTCAGCTGACCCCAAAAGCGAAAATAACGCTGTCTACCACAAGAGGCCATCTGCTCAACTTCGCTATAAACACCCCCAGCCATGCCGGATCACACTGGAACACCACTTTTTTTTTTAACAGAACCCTCCAACACCCCGCCTGTCTCATAGGCAATGTCTTCGCCAAGACTTCAAGACGAGGAGACACCCCTACTCCAGCGCGACAATGCTCTTCGGAAGCCAACGCCGCTCCCCAAGGCCCAGCTCTTTCTTCTCCTCCTAATACGACTCGCAGAGCCAATTACGGCAAATTCTATTAGCCCATACATCAGCGAAGTACGTTCGCCGCCTTCACCGCCCCGACAGTCAACGAGAACGTCTATTGATGTCCATGTTCTTCAGCTCGTCAGTGAGTTCTCCATCACTGAAGGTGACAGGCGAAAGGTTGGATACTACATGGGTATCTTAGTGCGTCTCTCTCTTCAATCCTAAAGATCCTGGCGTGCTCATCGAGGGACCTATTTCTTTGTTCTAGGTATCCTTGCATTTTGCCGCCGAAGCGGCCACCGTGCTCCAATGGAGCCGTCTCTCTGATCACGTCGGTCGCAAACCAATTCTTCTGTTCAGTCTGTTGGGGACCGTCGTGGCGACGATTCTCTTCGGTCTCTCCCGTTCGCTCTGGGCGCTCATCCTCAGGTTAGACCTTTCCCTGTCGTGGAGCCGTCGCTGATGATCGGTCATTGCAACGACAGCCGCCTCTTGAATGGTTTGGTCGGTGGGAACCTCGGGGTAATCAAGAGTATGATAGCGGAGCTCACGGACGAAACCAATGTAGCTCGCGGGTTCTCGTTGTTGCCCATGGCCCGGGCATTCGGTTATATCATAGGGTTGGGCATGTTCCCCATTCCGGTCACCTTGTCGCTGATATCCCGGCATGGCATTAGCCCTTTTATAGGTGGTATGTTATCACGGCCGCAAGATCGATGGCCCGACCTCTTTTCTCATCCTTTCTGGGCAAAATACCCGTACTTCCTTCCATGCCTAGTAGCCGCCGCCTACCCATTGCTATCTCTCATATTGAGTGCGATGTATCTAAATGAAGTGCGCTTTCTACTATTTTATGATTGCAACCGGGCTCACATGTCACAAAGACGTTAGATTGCAGCCCTTCAGCCAAGCAACAAATCTCAAAACCTTCAAAGACAAAAACTGCCAGTTCGGATATAAGGCACGATGAATCACGTGATACAAAGGATAATGGAAAGCCCGTGCCGCTGCTTTCGCTGCTTACAAGACCAGTCATGATATCAATCAGCAATTATGCTATGCTCGCTTTACTTGATATGTCAGCAATGGCGCTTGTCCCGCTTGTCTGGTCTACGCCAATCGACTTGGGAGGGCTCAGTTTCAGCCCCGCCTCCATCGGTCTGTGGTTGTCCGGATACGGGTGCTTGAACGGCGTGATCCAGTTCGTCTTCTTCCCACGCGTTGTCGGTCGGCTTGGTCCCGGTCGTGTTGTCCTCATCAGTGTTGCTCTGTTTGTGATCATCTACTCGATGTTCCCATTCGAGAACCTGGCCGCGCGCCTTGCCCTCAGCGGTGGGGGCGCGAGTGTAGCTGTGTGGCCACTAGTCGTGTTGCAACTTGTGGCGATATGCATCACGGACATGGGATTCAGTGAGTTTCATTCCTGCTCTTTGGCCGCGCCTATTCCTTCCCTGACGCCCTTGCGATAAAAAAAACAGATTCTGTATTCATGTTCTTAGCTGCGGCAGCCCCAAATAAGCGCTCGCTTGGTGCTACGAATGGTTTGGCGGCGACCGTGGTCGCCATCCAGCGTACGGTCGGCCCCACCGCTGCGGCATCATTGTTCGCATATTCTCTGGCGAACGACGTCCTGGGTGGGAATTTTGTGTATGTCGTGTTCCTTGGCGTCGTGTGCTTCGGTCTGTGCGTTGCCGCACAGCTGCCGCGATACACATGGAAGCGCAGCGATTGCAAGTAACACCACCAGATGGTGTACTATATCTTTACGGGACAGTAGTAATCCCGCCTTTTTTCTTTTTCCCTCGGAAAAACTCTGTACGGTTGTCGAGCTGCATTTACCATAATTAATCTGCTTTCCATATTTACCCTAATACATGCGCCTCACATTGTAGACCGTCTGTGCGTAGTGAGTTGGTCGCCTGCCTGTCCCGAACTAGTGGTTAGTGTCCCGAGCCCCGCGATCCCAAGTATGAGATCGTCGATATTATGGTTGATGGGTCCGGATAGTATCATATTTCGCATTCTCGTGCTCCGACTTGTGTATATGTGCCACAGAAGATCGTCTGATGTTCGAGGTAGGTATCAGATCACTGGAATGCTAGGAGAGGTACGGATGACTGGAACGGAAAACAGCTTGTGTGATGGAAAAGGTGGGCAGTAGGTACTACGGAGTACTGGTACCAACGACATGAAATGCGGGAGCGAGTATTGAACTTCGACTTCCTTACTTCCAATGCTTGATGTCCACGAACTGGACGGCCACGGGACAGCCTGAGAGCTGCCGCGCGGCGATGAATGGCTCCATGACTTGCAGCACAGCCTCCAAGAGCAGGTCCGCATGTGGGAAAACTTCGATATCCCCGATATCCCCATTGAAGTAAAAGACATCTCTTTTTAGGAAAATATTCTGTAGCGCAGGCAACACTTCTGCTGCTCTTTTCCCGGTAAGCTGTCCAAATGCGCGCGCGACAGGGATGGCAAGTTCATCCTCCACATACACATCCAGATCCTTCACGGCAGTAAACGGTCGGAAAACTTCCAGCCATTGTGTGTCCTGCATCACATCGTCCCAATATCCAAGCGGGGCATCTCTTTTCCATAGTTCGAGGCGTTCGAAGGAGGAGAGTCGGAAGGGAGATGAGGATAAATTGGAGAGTACCTCCAGAGACGAGAGCTGCCATTCTGAATCAGTACTAGGACACGAGATAGAAAAGCCAAGGGTTGTGCCATCAGTTGGGTCCGCAAACAGTGCAAATGGGCCGGGTGCGCCTCCCCCGTCAAGTTTCACGCTTGCTTGGTGGAGCACTTTAAAGTTTTCTACGCGACCAATGAATTGATCAAACTGTGAGACGTCGAATTGCGGGTCGTCGAAGAACGATATGACGATGCGGGTCAGTAGAGGGGCATTGATCCGGGCTACGAGGTCTTCTACGTAGTCGTTAACGCCGTGGAGATCCAACCGAACGAGATTGGGGAGCTCAACGCGTGCCAACGAAGGGAGACGTCGGCCTGGTCCATTAAGGCGAGATCGAGGGGAACCGAATGAAAGGAAAAAATATCTCGAGACTGGTTAAAGAGGAGAGGCAAGTAACCATCGCCTCGGGTGAAATGTATCCAGAATGAGGAACATTCAGAAGGCGAAGTTGAACGAGGTCCTTGGCAGACAAAAGTAGTTTCGGTAATTCCGGGAATGGGATTCTTTCCAAGGTGAGCGATTGTAAACGTGGGGCAGATCCACCCAAAAATGAATCCGGATGGAGGATCGGAGATTCATAAGACCCCGTGTCGAGGTACAGTCCTGTTAGCGCGGGGAATGACTGGTGCAGGATTGCGGCGAAGACAGGAAGTTGGTCAAAGGGGAGGTCCATGCCACTGAGACCGATTTGACACACTCTATCGCGATGCTCGAGCGCGGCGGTGATGTCATCGACATCCTTCGAGTCGTCCCCCATGCGTGACCGTGTATAAAATCCCGGGAATCGAGTCCCTACTACAATGGGCAAGGGAGGCCAAATGTTCAACATGTTCCTCACTGGTGTTCCGCTTGTGCAGACAAGTCGCATTTTGAGACGAAGCGGCGACGCAAATACGAGGTATCGCCATCTCTGGCACACGTGTACGAGGGGACGCCATGACTCTAGCTGTTTGATTCCGAGGACTTCATCAGGATCACAGGCTTCGTAGGCTTCCTCCACGTAGAAACTGAATATTTCAAGGAGGGGGCCATCAGGGAGTGTATCAATAGTCGCGCGCTGCAAAAGTGGCCCTGTACCTCTCCTCTCATTAGTCGGGGCATGATATGGGAATTGGCAGTGCGTGGTTCCCACGTACCTTGATAATCGTCGACCCGAAATTCGTTTTGTCGACATGAAACACCACACCCTGCATTCGAGCCCTTGATAGTTATGCTAAAGGATGAAATGCCGGTCGAGTAAAGGCTTGGTTGAGACAAGGAATGACTGTTGGGGTTGGATGCATGCCCACGCAAATATTGGTTGGTGTCAAATAACGTCACTTGCTTGGGAGGGGTTTAAACGTACTTTTCAGAGGCCATGATGACAACTGTGAACCAGCGTCGGAGACTTGATGGGTGTGGGCGCGATAATTCGAGCAATCGCGACCTTCAATTTCTCCCCTCGGGGCCGTCGAAGCCGTGAACGTGCGACCTCATGAAGAAACACACAGAGAACATGTTGCCTGCTCTTACGTAAATGTGTTCTGCAAGCAACCGCAGCCAGGGACGGTAACGCGGCTGTGCACCTCAGCACCGAGTCAGCACTCCGAGTCCGTGCTCAGCAGCCAGCAATGCCTAATGTACATGTGCCACATAGTATTGTCCCAAGTTCGAGCTAAGTATCAGATGACGGAAATAATGGTATGGCCATATGGGTATGGGTGAGTCGAGCAGCAAATAACTTGTGGAACGACAAGGATAGCTATTAACCAGTAGGTAAAGAGTACCAAACGTCAAAGCATGAAATGTAGATGCTAGTATGGTACGAACAGGTATCTCCGGAGGCACACCAAACAACAGTAGACTGCCAGTGAAAGTAAATAACGCTGAGCATCGATGGTATAAAGGAGAGAAAGGACATACAGGCCATCGCCCCCTTGCCTTCATTCCCAACGGTGGATGGTGACAGGGTGACCAGAGAGTTGCCGGGCAGCGACGAATGGCCTCATGGCTTCCCGCGCAGCCCCCGGTAGACGATGTTCTGATATGAAAATATCCTGTAGTGAAGGCAGCACCTCTGCTGCTCTTTCCCCAGCAAGATCTTGCAGCGTGCGTCCAAGATGTATTGCAGGTTCAGTGTTCATGCGCAGGCCCTTCACTGCGGTAAATGGCTGTAACATTTCCAGCCATGGGATGTCCTCCGTATCTCCATGCCAATCTACACGCGGTGTATATATGGCAAAGATTTTGAGGTGTTCCGAAGAGGAGAGCTGGAAGGGAGATGAGGATGAACCAAAGAGTGCTGTCAGGAATGGAAGCTTCCTTTCCAAGGAGGCACATGAGACAGTAAACTCAAGAGTCGTGCCTTTGGCTGGATCTTCATACAGTAAAAATTGTGGGTCAGGGCAATGATCGTCAAATGCTACCACAGATTGATAGGGCGTTTTGAGAACTTTGAGGCGACCAATGAATTGGGTAAACTGTGAGATGTCCAAGTCAAAGAGCGCTTGGTCAAAGAAGGTTATCCAGATGTGACGGAGTAGAGGGGCATTGATCTGAGCCATCAAGGCTATGTACTCATTGACACCCTCAAAATGAAATTGTGTGAGAGCGGGGAGGTCAATGCATGTCGATGAAGACAAATGTCGGCTTGATGTATTATGATTCCAATGAAGGCGAAGAAAGCGAAGTTCGAGAATTTCAAGCCTGGTCAAAGAGGACAGGCAAGTGGCCATTGATTCAGGTGAAATGGATCCAGAATGGAGAATATTCCAAAGGCGAAGTTCGACAAGGTCTTTGGTAGACAAAAGTAACGTCGGCAATTCCGGGAATGGGATGCGTTGCAAGGTGAGTGATCGTAGATGTGGGGCAGAACCACCCAAGAATGAATCCGGATGGGGCATCGGAGATTCATTGCCTGCGCCAAGGAAGAGATGTGTGAGTTCGAGGAATGACTCCTGCATCATTTCCGTGAAAATGAGAAATAGGGAAGGTCGAAGATCTTGGAGGCTGATCTGACACACTCGATTGCGATGCTCGAGCGTAGCAATGAGACCATCAACATCTGGCTGCTGGTGGCGACCAATATCCTGGTAATCTACGACAATAGGCAAGGTTGGCCAAATGTCCAGCATCTCCCTCACAGGTTTTCCCCTTGTGCAGACAAGTCTAAGGTTGAGGCGACGCGGCGATGCAAAGACAAGACCTCGCCATCTCTGGCACACATGTACCAGAGTTATCCATGCCTCCAGATTTTCGATTCCAAAGAATTCGTCAGGATCGTAGGATTTATAGGCTACTTCCACATAGAAAGCGAATATTTCTAGGAGGAGATCATCAAGGATTGATTCGATAGTCCTAGGTTGGAGAACTGGCCCTGAAAGGCCAACTCCGAGTCATCAATCAGGGTGAGGACCTACACGATGTCACGCACCTTGACCACCATCAACACCAGACTCGTTTAGTCCACATGGAATATCCCCTCTCACATTCGCGTCTTGAACAGAAGGGGGAAAATAAGTAACGAGGGGTAGACTGTCGATGGAGTAAGGATTTGATTGCAAAATGAATGACAAGTAGGGTTTGGTGGATGCCGCCCAAGCAAAGATAGGTCAACGACAAGGCCACTTGTTAGGAAAGAGTATTAAACGTACTTTTCAGAGGCCATAATTGCAGCAGTAAACAAAAGCCTTGGAAACTTGAAGCTTGGGCTAGATGTATAGAGCAGTTGCTTTTGTAGTGTTCAAGCGTAGAAACGGCCTTCAACAAAAAAAAACCGCGTGTCCGCGTCGCGACCCGCTCGCGTTGCTTACGTGTACTCCCCAGTCCTCAATTTCAATTTGAAGTCGTTGGAAAAAACCACATCATGACCCAAATCGTCCCAGCATGGCATGGGGAATTATAAACTCACCGTCACGTTGATCACATCCTTCTATGGATGTGTCAAAGCGTGCTCAGTAGGTCAGGCCAAGGCCACCCAGCCTGGAAAGCACGCCAGAAGTAAACACCGAGCCAGGCAGAGGGAGCGGCCGGACGCCTGAGCCTGTCAACGCGTGCGCGAAAACCACAGCACCGAGTCAGCGCTCAGCAGCCAGCAATACCATTTGGACGTAATGTACATGTGCCACATAGTATCATCCCAAGTTAGAGATAGGTATCGTATCAGATGACGGAAATGATGGTAGGTATGGGCGAGTCGAGCAGCAAACAACTAGTGGAATGACAAGGATAACCAGTATGTAAAGAGTAGTACCAAACGTCAAAGCATGACATGTAGTAGCAGTTATTGATTAATTCCTCCGCTCATTCCCAAATGTGGACGGCCACAGGGAGCTGTCGCAGAGAGATGAATGGTCAAATGATTGTCTGCACAGTCGCCAATTGCTGATCTCCTTTAACGAAAATGCACCGAAGCGCAGGCAATACTGTTGCTGTTCCCCCGGCAAGCTCCTGCAGCGCCCGCGCGACACATACTGCAGGTTCTTTGCATAGGTACAGATCCTTCACATTAGTAAAGTTCCGTAAAAGTTCCAGCCATCCGGTGTTCTCCATGTCACAACATCCAGGAGATGCCTCGTCCAAGATATCGAGACGCTCCAAAGAGGAGAGTAGGAAGGGAGATGAGGATGACATCGAGAATTCTGCCAGAGACGAAATCTGCCGACTTGATGCGGTGCAAGAGATATAAAACGCAAGTGTTGTTCCATTACCGGGGTCCTCACGGAGAGAGAAGTTGACGTAGGTGGATCCACTAGAAAATTGTACCATGCCATGATGGGGTAGTTTGAAATTTCCTACTCGATCAATGAACTGGGAAAGGTGTGAAATGTCAAAGTGCGAGCGATTGAAGAACGATACCCGGATATATAAGAGTTGAGGGGCATTGATCCGAGCCACGAAGTCCTCTATGTACTCGTTGGCACCATGGAAAGAAAAATGGGTGAGAGTGGGGAGTGCAATGCGAGTTGGAGAAGGATGTTGGCTTGGTAGATCAGAGCGAGGCAGACGGGAAAGGAAACCGACGCGAAGTGTTTCAAGCCTGGTCAAAGAGGACAGGCAAGTGACCATCGCGTCGGGTGAAATGTATCCCGATTGAGGAATCTTCTGAAGTTGAAGAGAGACAAGGTCCTTGGCAGACAAAAGTAGTTTAGGTAGTGCTACAAATGGGATGTTCTCCAAGAAGAGTGATCGTAGACGTGGGGCGGATCCACCCAAGAATGAACTCGAAAGGTCCCGGGCTGAGTCCCATTTCGAGAAAGGGTAAAGGTGCAGATCGGTTAGAGCGAGGAACGACTGCTGCATCATTGGGGTAATTTTATGAAACAATCCAAGCGGGATCATGAGAGTTATTTTACAGATGCGATCGCGATGCTCGAACGCAGCAATAATACCATCAACGTCCTCCATACTCGGTAGGTGGACACCAAGTTCCCAGAATCGGAAATCTACGACAAGGGGATAAGTGGGCAAATGGCCCAGAACTGCCCTCACAGGCCGTTTGTTTGTGCAGAGAAGTCGCAGGTTCAGGCGACGTGGCGATGCAAATACCAGGTTTCGCCACCTTCGACAAACATGCACAAGTGGCCACGCCTCTATCTGCCTGGATCGTATCAGGTAGAAATCGAATATTCCAGGAGGGAATCATCTGACAGCATTTCAATAGTTACTTTTTGGCGAAGATGCCCAGCTCAGTACGCAGTGTAAGGGAGGACACACAAATAACGACTTACCTCCAAAACACCTAATATTCCCTTCTGTTTGGTGATGTGAAACACCCAGTCCCGTAGTAGAGCCGTCAGTAGTAGAGATAAAAGGGGTATTGGCGGATTCATGCCCATTGAAGCGGGGACTTTGCTGCGAGAATGAACGACTGATGGAGATTGGAACACGTTGGTATGGATTGATCAGTGCCAAGTAATGTCGCTCGGGGGGGAGGGATCTTAAACGTACTCCTCAGAGGGCATCGCGGTATCAATGAATGAGGTTTGGAGATTCAGGTTATATGAATTGAGTAAGAGCTATGCATTACGGATGAAGTTGACGCGTGTAAGCTCATGCCGCTGTTATGTAAGCGAGCCTTGCCCCTTGCCTCCGCCCGCCGGCGCCCTTCAATTGCTCGTGCGTTCGACTGACAAGACCTCAAGATCAGGAGACACCCTCACTCCAGTGCGGACCGAAAGCGACACTGCTCCACAAAGCCCATCTATTTATCTCTTACGGTCGAGCAGTGGTAGCTGCAGTGCCAATTATGCGACCACATCCCGTTTGGTATTTGGTCATCCAGCAACGCACATTGATTGGCTTCACTTTTAACGAAACTTTCGGTTGATACTATATTTTTCAGCTCGTTATTAAACCACTTCATCGATCCCGACATGCAAATGGTTGGAAACTACGCGAGGATGCTAGTGCGTCCCTCGGGCTCCGATCCCACTGCACAGCACCCGGTGCGCTAATAGAAGGACCCGTTACGTGTTCTAGGTTTCTAGATGACTTTTCGTTATTCTGTCGAGGTGATCACCTCCATGGAGTGAAGCTGTCTTTGTGACTGCGCCGGGCGCAAGCCGCTCTGTTGTTGGGCCTTCTGGAAGTTCCGGTCACCGTCACGTCGACGCGAAGTTGAAGCCTCGGATCTTGGCTGGTGAGCTCACACTGACCTGAGCGTTGAGCAGAGTACGATGCAATTTGGGCATAATAATCATGGCCGAGTATATTTTTAACGAATGACCTTGATTCAGTACATGCAATATTTCACAGAAGCGTCCTAAGGTCAGTACCAGTGTACTCGTACCGTAGGGCATCGTGGTACTAGATCACGGAAATACGAGTATAGGTACGGGTGGGTCTATCAGTAACAACTTGAGTAATGACACGGGTAACTTGAAGCAGCACTAGCAGGAAAGAGGACCGAATGTTAATGGCATGAAATGTAGTAGCGGTTATTGATTCGCGACCGCATCCTCTCCAGGTGTATCCCAATGGTGGGTGGCCACAGGACGGCCGAAGAGCTGCCGCTCGGTGATGAATGGCTCAATTGCCAAAGCTACAGCCTCCGATTTCTGACGCCCTCTTACGAAAATTCGCTGAAGTACAGGTAACACCTCTGTTGCCCTTTCCCCGGTAAGTCCCCGCAGCACCCGCGCGACAGATAGCGCAAGTTCTTCACATAGGTATAGATCCTTAACAGTGGTAAACGGCCGTAAAAGTTCCAGCCATCTGGTTTTCTCCAGGCCTTCCCAGTATCTCATATCTGTCTTGTCAAAGATGGCGAGGCTTTCGAAACAGGAGAGTCGAAAGGGAGATGAGGACGGGCCAGATGGTTCTGCCAGAGAAAAGAACCGCCATTCTAACGCAGTGCGTGGGATGCGAACAAGAAGAGTTGTGCGATTAGGTGTGTCTTCAAACATAGAAAAGTTGACATCAGCGTATTCAAGACGAAATTCTACCACAGCGTGATGGGGCACTTTGAAATTTTCTATGCGACCAATGAACTGGGTGACTTGTGACATGTCGAAGGGCAGCTGATTTAAGAGCAATATCCGGATATAGGAGAGTTGAGGGGCATTGATCTGGGTCACAAATTCCTCCATGTATTCGCTGGTGCCGTGGAATTCAAAATGACTGAGAGCGGGGAGGTTAACGTGTGGTGTTGGTGGAGACGACGAAAGTTGGCCTGATATATCTGGGTGGTAATCGAAGCGAAGGTCAAATTTCTTGAGCCTGGTCAAAGTGGACAGGCAAGCCGCCATTGCCTCGGGCGAGATGTACCAGGAATAAGGAAGGCTGATAAGGCAAAGATCGACAAGGTCATTGGTAGACAAAAGCAATTTTGGTAATGCCGGAAATGGGACGTTATTCAAGTGGAGTGATCGTAGAAGCGGGGCGTATCCACCCAAGAACGAATCTGGAAGGACTGGTGCCCTTTGAAAGAGGGAGACGATTTCCAGACGGGTTAGCATGGTGAATGGTTCCTGCATCATTGTGATGAAACTGTCAAACAGGAAAAGTGGAGGACAGAGGGTGATTTCACAGACGCGATCGCGATGTCCGAGCGCAGCAATAATATTCTTAGCCTTTACCGTTGGCGGGAGAAAACAGAGTTCCCGATCATGTACGACGATGGGCAAGGTTGGCCAAACATCGAGCATCTGCTTCACAGGCCTGTTGATTGTGCAAAGAAGCAGTAGATTGAGGCGACATGGCGATCCAAACACAAGGATTCTCCATCGCTGGCAAACGTGCACTAGCGTATACCATGCTTCCAGCCCTTTCGAGTCGACTTTACTGATCCGATCCGCTTCATAAGTTTCATAGGCTTTCGCCATATAGAAGCTAAAAATTTCTAGGAGTTCATCGTCGCAAAGTGTCCCGATAGTCACTAGTCGACAATGTTGGTCTGTAGCGCCAATACTGTCATTAGGGCTATACGCACACGCATGTTATCAAGAAGGCTGCCACTCACTTCGACCCTCTTTGACCCGCAACTCATTTTGACATGTTCCCGCATTTGATTCGCTGCCACTGCCCCTCGGCATGACAAAGGCACTTGTAGATGGACAGATAGGGCTTGGTTGGGAGAACAAGGGATTAATTGATGGATGAGGATGACGGGCCGCCGCGACAAACAACAAACAACAAACACAAACAGGATAAATGAGGACGAACACAGCACGTGACGTATCTCGGTCCGCTCGGTCCGCTTTCCATATGGCGCCGCCCTTCTCGCGCTGCGCTGCACACCATCCCCTGCTCCGCCACCGCCACCAACCTGGCCACCAACCCTGCCTGCGCCACTGTCTCCTGTCAACTTCGTCCCAACCCACCTCCCTGCTCCTCCACACCTGCTCACCTCTACTCTCACGGCCATTGACCCCGCAACATCCCTTCTCTAAACTAAAGTCCAGTGCCATGGTGCGCCCCGAAAGCAATGCCACTCCCCGGCTCAGTTCTTTCTTCTTTCCCTCACTACGACTCATAGGCCCAACCATGTCCCATTTCATAAGACTGTACATGAGTGATATGAGTTAGCGGTTTACCCACCACGACTTGGAGCAAAATGTCGATTGATACCCCATGTTGTTCAGTCCGCTAGCGAGCTCTCTTTCATCAAAAGTAACATTTGATAGTATACGGGATGATAGTGAGTCCCCTCAGCTCTGATCCAGGGGCCTCTGTTTGCTCACGGATGTTTCTTCCCGTAGGTGTGTTTGCATTTTGCCGCCGAAGCCGTCACCGTGTTGCCATGGGGCAACCTTTGTGCTCACATATGCCCAAGTCCGTTCCGTTGTCTAACGTTTTTCACTGTCGTTCCAATGATGCGCTTTAGCCGCTCCCGTTTGCCCCGTTTGCCCGTCCCCAGGTGCCTCATGATCGAGCACGACAACGAAAATTGTTACCTGAGTAGTATGCCCAACTTATATCCCAGGATCATGTATGATAGGTGAGCTCCCTGGCATTGAACCACGAACCAAATTCTCGTGGTTCAGATGCGCTCAGCGGGGATCACGTGATACGACACTGAAGGACAGGACGGCAATCACTGATCTGATTACGTTGTTCTTTCCATACTTGAGGTGTCAGCGATGGTTCTCGTCCCACTTGTCTGTTCGATGCCAATCGGGTTGGATGATCTCAA
>Ga0307510_10004510_pt1 | contig 16381 bp, 7 predicted proteins | sample 12_EM_MG_FD_207224 | JGI IMG/M metagenome (GOLD analysis project Ga0307510, IMG submission 207224) | Populus trichocarpa ectomycorrhiza microbial communities from riparian zone in the Pacific Northwest, United States - 12_EM | ecosystem: Host-associated > Plants > Roots > Unclassified | place...
AAAATCAACAAAGAAACTAATTAAAAACAAAACAAATAATAATTAAAAGGATGTCAAATCTAGCATATGAACAAATTAAAGGATGATAAAATTGATTTTTTTTATTTTATAAAAAATTTCAGATAAAACAAATAATAATCAAAAGAACAACGATTAAATGTAAAGGCTAAACAAATTAAAAGACTACTTTGAAAATTTAAAAGTTCAGGAATGAAAACCAAGAAGGAGACAGGGATAAATGGAAAAAGGCTCTCAATATCAAATCAAAGGTTTGTACGCCACACATGTCATCGAGGGTGGAGGGACCGCCAAGATATTTCGAACACCATTATGGGAGTTATTATTTGGCAAATGTCTTTCCACGCGCCGCTTGAATAATGTGAAGATGTGCCATAAGCTGGCGCGGTTAATATTCTTTTTAAAAATATTTTATATTTATTAAAATATTAAATCGCTTCCATTCAACTTAATTATAATAAAAAATAAATGATGAAAATAAAAAAAATCATAAATAGTAGTTTTATAAATTTTGTTTTTAAAAATAATTTAGATGCTTAGAGAAGCGAATAAGACAAATATATTCCCGAAGTAATAGGCTTTGCAGGAAAAAAAAAAAAAAAAACAAGATCACCTCAAATAGCAAGGCAATTGTTTTGTTTTTTTGGAAGTGAAAAAGGATACTTATATTATTGCAGTGAATTATGATATATGTCTAGGATACAATGAACCGCTCTTTCATTTTAGCTTTTTCCTTTTTTGCAGCTAAAAAAAAAAAATTGAAACTGAAAGGAATTTTTTATATAGAAAAAAGTAAAATAATATATAACCACTCAGGATAAAAAAAATTAAATCATTTTATTTTATTTTGATTTATGTTTTTTTACAACTGGTTGTCCTCGCGAATAATTTTTTTTAATAAATAATATGATATCTTCCCTTGATTTATCACATAAATCCAATCATGACATAAAGTACAACAAAGAAAAACACTGGGGTTTCTCATTTTCTAAAATTATAACATTAAATCATAGAAAAAGACTCCTGTCTGAAAAGTCCTGAATGAATTTATGAATAACAAATATGTTTAATTTGCTTTGAAAATCAGCTACAAGAGTGTTTAAATAGAGGCCAGACCAATATAGTTAATTAAAATCTATCAAGATTAAAATTTAAAAGTATAACTCGGAAATTAATAAAATAAAAAATAAAAAAATAAAAAAATCTTAAATAACATCTTCCGAGACTAGTCTAGCATGATTCGGGTCTCGGTTGATTAAAGTAAAGTGATTTACTATAGAACCATTCTTGTAGAACACGTTGATAAAATTTTAACCTGGTTAAATAGTTTAATAAAAAATTATATATATTTTTTAAAAAGCTCATGCAATGCTTCTATTTTTATTTATTTATTTATTTTTAAATGAACTTGTCAATACATATTCCACGTGGAATGCATAAGAGACGAAACAGCCCCAGCACAAGAACACAGAGAGTCGTTGTGCACAGCGTGCATTTTGTTCTCCTCCTCTAATCAGCCCCCGATTGACATGGTGAATTAAGTTAATCTCCGAGCTATAATTTGTCAGTTAGACAAGGATTGATTTAACAAACTCAATAGCTTATCCAGGATGACACAAACGTCACATGTCTCATTGTCTTGGACAGTTACGGGCTTCTTCTAGGAAATACCAAAATGAAATTGTCTCTGATCTCCTGATTAAACCTCCAGTACCGTCTGATGATTATATATAGTGGCTGTAGTCAACCGCCATGAATTCTATGCACTAAACTTATAGCTAGAACAACAACCAACACGAGTTTACAAGCAGGAGGGCAAGCTACAATAATCTTCAAATTAAAGAGGCATACCTACCTTCATCATCATCATCATGTATATATATATATATATACTGACATGAAAAATCCCCATGACAATTATTCTGTCATCACTCCAAATTTCTTTCGTTTTCTTTGATTGGCCTTTTGCTACAAGGAAAAAACAAAACGAAGAAAAGGCTTCCCATTAAAATATCTGTCCCGGCAACTGCTCCACTTGTCCAGAGGAAAAATAATGCAATGCCCCTCAGAAGGGTCCTATGCCCAAAGAGCATAAATACCACAAAGGCCGAAATCCCATTACCAGGGCAGCACCCCATGCCGTAGATCTTGTTCAAAAACAGTGCAGCACCAGAAGAAGCATTGGCAAATGGATCACATCATACCAGACGAGAAGAGAGACAATAATAAATCAGAAGAACACCACTTCGATTGGACCTTACTAATTAATCATACCAGCTAACTAAGTAGTAGTAAATAAGTAATTAATGAAAGCAAAAAGAGGAGGTGCTAATGGGAATAAAATGAAAAGAAGGTGGACAAAAAGGGAATAACAACGAGGGTCTCAAAAGCTACAAAAGACCTCGACATGCTTTAAAGACCAGAAGGAGAGAGAGTGTAGTGGCTATGGAAATCATGTTGACTCACAGTGTTTGTGTATCCGCTCCTACCTCTCCATTATTTCTCTGAAAGAAAATCATTAACGAACTCTCTCCTCTACTATTTCTCAGCTGGTAAGCAAGAAAGGAAACTAGCTACTTACTGCTCTATGCTACTACCTCCTTACTCCTTTGTTTTTTTTTTTCCTTCCCATCTGTTTCACTGTTTATATCAAGAAAAACTGTTGCTAAAAGAGAGAGAAACTTGGAATCCGGCAACAACCCATTTCTTGTCTTGCTATATTTGTATATACGCTCAAGCTATTGAAATGGGTATTTTTATGTCTTGCTCTTTTTTATTTTTATTTTTTGAAAAAAAAAAGCTGATTTTTTTTTTATTTTGCTTGTTTCTCTTGGGATTTTTAATCGGAAAGTCGTTGGAGTTTTTTCGTTAGTTTTAGGCTAAGTATCAAAGATGGACTAGGGATGTATGTTGTTTCTGTTTGGTTTGCTGAGAAAGGTGAAAGAAAAATAAAATTTGACAGTGAAGGGTAAAAAAAATAAAAATAAAAGAAACATCATCTCTGCTTAACTCAGCCTATATTTTGAGAAAGCTTTTGTACTCTGTTCTCGCACAAGAAATGGAAAACATAAGCATTAAGTTTCCTCTTTTTTTTATTTTTTTTTCAAGTTATGTTGTCAGTAACATCACTGTTATTAACTTAATTTTTCTTACCATGGGAGATATTAATTCTAGGAACCAGAATTACCGAGTTTTGCTTTTAATTATGTTTAATGGAACGTGTTCTTATGCTCAATGTTTTTGCTATTATCTTTGTTTTTTGTTTTTGGTACAAATAGACACACAAATTTAAATTATAAGCTTATCTACTAGTTCCATGAGTTTTGGAAAATTAAAGTGAGCTTGTTTTCTTTGTTTTTTTATTTTTTTGTGCACTCTTTTCGTACCAGATGATAAACAAGCGGTCCTTTTTTTAAGTTGTGAAATTAATCATTTTGAATTTGTTTGTACTGTCTGCAGTTTTACATTTGTTATCCTGATGGACTTCTGGAGCTATGCTTCAGAAGGAAAAGGCCTTCTTTTCTCTGATGAAATAGATTTATCTGTTGATGCATTTGCAAGAAGTAGAAAAACATTGATAGGATGGGATACAGAATCGGTTGAGAGTACTGAGTTTATAGATTTTGGTTTCTCTGAAATTCCAAGAAAGCCTTTTCATGGCAGCAAAACAGGTGTGGGTGTGCTTGGTGGTACTGATGGTGGTATTGATTCGAGTAAACTAGTCGCAAGTTCTCCTAATTGCATGATTGCATCCAATTCGTCAATGGAATCCGGGTCCAATCATTCGAATTCTCTCGTGGAATCTAATAGTCAGGAGTCATCACTGATTGATTTGAAGCTAGGGAGATTGGCTGATTTCAAAGATGCACAAAATAGCAAGTTTTCGAAAGAGAGGTTGTTATCTTCAGTAAGTCCAACTGCTCAGGCAAAGCGTGCTCGAGCGACATGTTCACGCCCTCAGACTACCTATTGCCAGGTCTATGGTTGTAACAAGGATCTTAGTTCTTCAAAGGATTACCACAAGAGGCATAAAGTTTGCGAGGTTCACTCAAAAACGCCTCAAGTTATTGTTGATGGCAATGAACAGAGGTTTTGTCAGCAGTGTAGCAGGTTGGTTGGTTACATGTTTTTTTTTTTTTTTTCAATCACGTTATTTATCTTAGTGCTTAGTCAGTGAAGATCATATTTTTATTGACACATTGCATGTAGGGTCACTAATAAGTATAGTGATGAACTTATTATGATAAATCTTTATGAAGACATGACAAAGGCACCCTGTCAAATACGACAGTACAAAAGGGGTTAGCCACTGAGTTCTTAATAATCATACTTACTTTATTCATACATCTAGATTATTTTTGATTCACTAGAAAAGGAAATAAGACCACAAAATGGAGTCAAAGTAGGCTGATTTTTCATGTTTCGAGTTTCACAAGACAGTAGAGGCTTTGGATTTTCAGTGCATAGATAGGTTCAAGTGCCATGACAGTTATGCATCAAGTATATGGCAGGTTTAGTTGATTTTTTTATCGTGTTCCTATTGTAGTAGCCCTAATTGTTTTCAACTTGGTGTCCGGATAGTGTTTTGCCGTGCCTTGTTTTTCCTTATGCTGAGGAAGCTCGGGATCTTTTCTATATGAATCCTGCTATCTTTGGACTATTCAGGTTTCACTTGCTGGTTGATTTTGATGATGGTAAGCGAAGTTGCCGTAAACGCTTGGCAGGCCACAATGAACGTAGAAGGAAGCCTCAATTGGGTACCCTCTCTGTCAAACCACATAAGTTACTGCATCCATATCAAGGTATTGACATCTGGTACTCTTTAATCAATCTACTTAGGAAATGCAATTCAATTTCATATTGAAGCCAAACAAACAGATATGAGCTTCTTTGCTTCCCATATGAAAAGAAGGAAAACCAATTTTCATTAACCTCACATGACGCGTCTTAAAGATTTATAACCTTGATGGTGGTCGTTTTTATCCTCTAAATAATTACTAAATATGCATATTCTTGAAACAACTTTATCAGGTTTATTCTTTTCATATGTCCTATGACATTTTTCTTTAATGATTGATCTATTTTTTTGAGCTCAGCCGACTATTTACTTGCTACTAATAAAATTTTGAGGTTAGATCATATATTTACTTGCACAAAAACTGTAAGGGGCTTGTTTCAAAATTCAGCTTCTTTATTTTCCCACGCATGTCTAGTTATGCTAGCAGAGTCTGACACTTGTGGTTTTTCGTTTTGATCTTTCTTAAAAACTCTCGTTTAGATTTTCAAATGACATCTCAGTTTAATGACCAAGTAATTTGACTGGAAAAATAAAGATATTCCGTGGCAAACCTTTTCATTAAAGTAACTATTGCTTAAAAAACATTATGCTTGCCTAACTTTTGATTCTCATCCAAATTTACGAGCTATTCCATCAAATCTGAGAATAACATGGATTGAGCAGGCACCAAATTTCTGGGGACTTCCTTGCCAAAGAAAACATCTCTTCTTTTCCCAAACATGCTTCCAGGGAGTGCTTTTTGTCCAGGAAATTATGAAGAAGAAAATTGGTGCAGGCGCATTAAATTGGAAGAGAATTCAATTTACAGCTCTCCATCTGCAATACCCATGGGAAACGGGCAGTTGCTGCCGAAGTCATTCCTCCATTTGCACGGCAATGGGTTACAAAAGACTTGTGGAATTTCTTCACCGGCAATTGATGACCGCAATTTTTGTAACACAACAACTTTTCATGAGTTAGCTGGGGCGTCGCACTCTAGCTGTGCTCTCTCTCTTCTGTCAGCTGAATCACAGGACTTGAGCCATTCTGCAGGAAATATAACGGCTAGGCCCTTGGTCAGTCAAGTGAGTCATGCTTGTCAGAGCTTGGGTAATGTTAACAAATCTTTAGGGGTAGGCTCCTTGGAAAAGTACTTCCCAAATGGGCTCTATCCGTCTGGAATGAATTTCATTGAAGTCAACGATATGGGGCCATTTGTGGTTCCTGGTTCCGGTCACGCAGCGGACTTCCAAGTTGAAACAGATGGATTTCTACAACAGTCAGATATTTTGAATGCGAAGTATTGCGTTTCTCCTGAAAATGGATCAACTGTGGATTTGCTTCAACTCTCATCACATCTTCAGAGGGTGGAGCAACAGAGGAACTCCATGCAAGTGAAGCATGAAAATGAGGAGTTCTGCAGTTTCGGCTCTACTTATGGGGTGTGAGAGGAACAAGGTATGTAGGAGAATAACTTGGTTCATCCTTTTTGGTTAAACCTCGTTCGGTGTAGTGGGAGATACCATGGATAGCGTGAACAATGTTGACGTGTTTTTTCTTAGACAATGCGCGCTCTTCTGCCTTGATGAGAAAATGATAAATCCAGTGTTGTTTCAGGTTCAAAGGAGAGAATTGATGGCAAGCTGCTTGCCTGCATCAGATATAACTACTAACTTTATCGGTGCAGTAGACAATAGGCCCTTAAGAGACTTCAGCTTGCGTTTGCCGTGCATTCCTTTACTTGAAAGGTAAATAACACGAACAATATGTGGAATTTTTTTAATATTATTGTTGTTATTATTATTGTAAGGTGATGCAAGTTTGATTTTGCTAGAGATGACTTATTTCAACTTTCATTTGGAAATACTGTGCTGGACAAGAATTCAATTACTAAATTATGTACGACTGAGTATATCATTGCAGAATTTTCGGCTTTTGTTCACTGACCCATTGCATTTTCGATGGACAAATTTGAAGGGGCAGAAATTAGGGCTGTTAATATTTTGATTAGAAGGGATTAAACACTTGATCCACTAGGTGACCTTTGATTTATATTTTGATTAAATGCTCCTCTCCCTTAGTGTTGCGGATGGAAAATTATGACAACTCCTGCAATTTTTTGTATTAAAAAACAAACCCATCCCCAAGTTCCGGGAGCTTTGACCCATCTGACTTCGGAGCGGAATGCTTTTCCATCTTTGGTATTATTGCTTTCTTTACTCCACTTCCTATTGAAGTAAACGTGGGAGTGGCCACCTCATCCACTCATCAAAGGGAGCTCCTCCCTTTTCTTCTTGGTGGTCTGGATTGTGGACGGTGAGTTGTAAAAGGAACGCAAATTCAAAAGTTGAAAGGATTTTAGCCATCAACTCCCCACTGGAATCCTGTATTTTTATAATGCAAAGCTCTGCAACTTGGCCTCAAAAGCGAGATAACCTTGAGACTCAGCACGTCTTCGTTGTAAATAAATAAGTATTATGTCTACAGCCTTGTTATCAAACTGTTGTCTTGTTGGATGTGCCCTGCCGCTCGAGGCCCACGGGTACAAGGTGGTCAAATCTGGTGATGTCACTAATGACGCTTGCTAATTCAATAATAAATGTTGTCTTGGCTTGATCTTCTATATAGTGCGTGTATGGTGCAGCTAAGATTTCATTTCTAGAAGATTCCCAGAGTGTAAAATATATATAAATCGTCGAGGCTAATTGCATACCCTCTTGACAAATACCAGGGCGTGCTTGGTGGCTCATTGACTATCATCGCATTCGTTGAAAGAGTGAGTTTGTCATCGAGGGAGGGATTTTGCCAAGGAAGATATAGACGATATTTGGGCAAAATCTATGGACAAGACTAGCTTGTCCTTTCTTTTAAACCCCCTTCTCATCTCTAGTAGGACTCTATATTTGCTTGATTTTTGTTATAAGCATAAAAAATGGAGACCTGCATGCATGGAAGCATCAATTGGCATGAAGATTTGGCAATCTTGAGTTTGGCCGCTAATACAGATAACCGGTCAATGCATTCGTGAGCATGGGTTGTGTATTTTAGGGTTTTTCCAGATGTAGAGGCTTATCGGATTGAGCCGGTGCTTCTTTTGAGTACTTGCCAAGTTATATAAATAATGCAAATATGCTATAAATTAATATCACAGTCGGCATTAGTATACCTTGATGAATTCTTGGTGTTCCATGGATATAAAAATGATAGAAATGTGATGGGTTAGAGGAGCACAAATAAAAATATAAAATAGATTTGTTTTTAATATAATTTTGAAGTAAATTTGTGTTTAAAATATAAGTTACTAATGGAATGGTCCAAGTCCAACTCCGGTACTGTTTCTCAAAAATCCCTAAACGCATCGTCACTAGGTGTAAGGGCCGGCTACTTGTCGGTACTATGTTTGGAAGTGCAGTCAAACTGCATTTCTGAAAATATTTGATTTTTTTATTTTAAAATAATATTATTATGTTTCTTGATTATGTTGGTGTAAAAAATAAATTAAAAAATATATTTTTAAATAAAAAACATTTTAAAATACAAACTCTACCTACCGTATTTTGTATGACTTCGTTACACGATTGCTTCCTAACAAACATTTTTGGACACCAAAGGTAGGTGAGAGTAAAAATAAGACAGAAAGAATCCTCGGTCTCGGTTTTACAGGCCAGGGCCCAGGATCGCCTCGTCTAACGTTGTTAATGTCTTTTGATGAGATTAGACGACGGGCCGGCTCACAATCTATTCTTCGTTGATCATAATAAGTGGGGAGCATTATGTTTAATTATATTGAATTAATAATTGACTGTTAAAAATAATATGTTTTTTTTTTTTTTTTGTAGTTGTAGTTGTGAGTGTATGGGTAACAACTATTACTCTTTTTCTTTTTCCTGTCAGGTCTCTTCACAACCACATAAAGACTATTCTATGATTTCACATCTTCTAGTTTTGGTAAACTATTATTCAAAAATCACGTAATTTCTTAGAATATATTTCATGACTTTATTATAATTGACATTCTCGTATTATTAATTTTATATAAATAATTGGATTTATAACTGGACTGCTATTATTATTTTAATGATAGCTCGATTGAACAAATGCTTGGTTATTTGATTTAAAACTATCAGCCTTTTTGAAAATCAAACGACCGTTACAGACAAGATCAGATTAGGCGCAGAGACTAATTAATTAATGAGATTGCTAATTCTACTAAATATCACACCATCTAGCTAGATCAAAGCCTAAGGCAGAAGTTCATCCATGAAAATATACCAACAAACAACACAAAATAAAATGACAAGATTAGTAGAAGGCAGGAGACGTGAAGCTAAACCAAATTAAACAAGCTGCTCTCTCTAGATGCCCTCTTGGACGCCTCAAATTTCTTTCGCACATCTATCGCTGCATTCCTGCAATATACAAGCCAAACCAATTCTAATCTCTTAATCGAGCAGCTTAAAAAAAAACACACACACAGTTTGCTATGAATGGAAAGATAACGGAAGGGATATTGTTTAATTACCTGCATTAATTATTAGGGCTCCCAGAACCAGCACCCGACTTTGGAAGGTACCTAGCCCTAGCCCACTATAACCAGCAAAGCCTGATCCAAATCAATAAAATGTGTGTGTGCGTGTATGTAAACCTTGAGCAATAAAGAATCTTACATTTTTAGCTGCTGTGCTAAAAGCTTCTCTGTGTGGTATCTCAGGATCGGCTGCTTTGATGCGCTTTATCTCCTCCCTAGGATGGAAATATACATAACACTTGTTTTGCTAGTACTTATAATGACAGGCAGGTATTGAAAAATGCAGGAATGTTGGCATATGAACCAAACGACTTGTGGGTACGTAGTATTTTCCCAATATTGATATGAAATTAATTAGGTAATTCTCTCGTATATACTTAATTTATACACATGAAAAGAAGGTTTCCATCCTTAAAATAGTGAAGGCTAGCTAAAGGTAAAATAACACGTAATTTAGCAATATTATATAAACTGCAATAGTTGCAGAAACATGTGATTAAAACGAAAAACATCTTCTTCTTACTTCATAAACCTATTGTAAGCAGATGGAAGTCGGTGTTTCTTCTCAGGCGCTGCAAAGAAAATATTAAAAATTAAAAAGAAAGAAATTCACATCAATTTAAGGGGTAAAATAGCAAATGTAATTAAGCCAACTCAATAGTTATTTAAATCAAAACAAAGATGGGGTTCCTACGCTTTACTACGAAGGGTACTGTGGGCACCGGTTGTTCGCTAGAGGTCGAGGAGGATGAGGATTCGCCCTTTCTGATATCAGTGCAAATCCCTTGCTTCTCATTGAATAAGAACTTTTCATTACTAGAAACTCCCTTCACAGTACACACGCGATTAAATATAAAGCATTTTAACATGGAATGTTATAAAGTTGTACTGAAGAGATTTGTGATGCACTGGTCTATCCTGATCATTAATTGTTGATAAATATACGTGATCTTGTCAATAGCAGCCATTTGTTAGCTAGCAAAACGAATTGACTGCCTTGTGTTTAGCTACTTGAGTTATTTCAGTTCAGATATTGACCCTGTATCTATTCTGTAGAATAACAACCGTGCCACCTGAATCGTCCAAGAGCGATCAGAAAGCAGAAGGCGATTACCGATTAATCACAAATATTTTATTTCTTGATTCAAAAAGAGTTTTAACTTATGAATGGTGATGGGATATATCCCTGTATCTTAATATTACTATTAATGTTATATAATCTACCTGTAGACTCAGTCGGTGGTACTGATCAAGACATTGCCCTTGGTTGGGAGGTCTGGTGCTGAGAAAGGAGAGATTATTGCAATGACCACATTTGACAGTCACAGTGTCCAGCAGCCTCTTGCATGGAATCCCGACCTAAACAATTGAACAGTGGAAGAAATCATGAAAACTTGATGTGGGTGCACCACAAGATATAATTATCAGGCTAGCTACACACATGTAATTCAATCATCCAAGAATTTAACTAAAACTTGATGTGTGTATATATATAGATACATTAAAAAAAAAATGTAGAGCCACATTTTGCTCTCTATCTAGGAAATTATTTAATTTCATGATCAGGATGAACAAGAATAGATGCGAAATGGTACCGCAAGAACAGTGTTGCAGAAGTTGCAACGGACATAGCAGAGATGCTCAGATGATGGAACCTCTGTGCTTGCTTTCTCTTCTAGGTTCATTGTCAAGCAACAAGGATAGAACAAGATTAATATAAAGAAGAGATGGCTGACTGAAGTGGAGGGTTCCTTGAGATGCAACAGCAAGCAGTCTAGCTAGGGTTTGTGAGTAATAACAAGAGGACTGCTTCAATAATGGGAGAAGAAGTATCTAGCTAAGCGTCAAAAAGAAAATCTATTGCTACTAATTGTAGTCGTAGAGTCACAGTACATGCGCTACTGCATTTTGCAGAGCGGGTTTGCTCGTTTACGCCCCTTTAATGCTCAGAGCCTCGGGCAGTAAATACTTATCAATTTATGCGATATACTAAAGTACTCTAGTTGGTGAACAGGTCTCAGTGCTAGCAAACCCATCACAGGTCCGGGATAATAAGGAACGCCATTTAATTGTGTTTTTTTATAATTTGATTTTTTTTGAAATAATTTTTTTTTATATTTTTAAATTGTTTTAATGTATTTTGATGTTGATGTACTGATGTTAAGAATAATTTTTTTAAAATGAAAAAAATATTTGCATTTCATGCGAAAAACACTTTGAACCGCAATTATTATTATACTTCCAAACATCATCTAAGTGGATTAATTTGGATTAATTGGTTAATCCAAACCAATATTATTTAAATATTTAATTTTAAAAAATATAATGTTATTTTAAAGTATTTTTTTAAAATCATAGTTAAATCAAATCAATTTTAATTTAATTTTTAAAAAAACTCAATCAACATTAAAAACCAAATCAGTGGGTTAATCTCACCTCACAAGCGTTTGGTTATATATTAATCCCATGTTAAAAATATAACCTCTTATATATAGTAAATAAATACAATTATGGAATTAAACTCAAAATGATTTGAAGGGTTTGTAGTTAAGAAAGTTTATCTTCTTTTTTTTGGTTTTTCAAGTTTAAATTTTAAGGTGAATATACAAAAACTTATTTTTCTAAATTTATGATCTAATATGGAAGAAAATTAAAAAAAATTACTTCCCAATATATATATATAAAGCAATTTCGTTCAATTGAATTTTGGTGCGGGCCGGTTTCCATGGTGTTGTCAAATCACTTATCTGTTCAGTTTCTAACCTTTTTGGTTTCAGGAAAAATCAACACACCGTCCACCATGACATAATTGAAAATCGATCGCAATAGTTGCTAGTGTCTTGTAGGTTGACATTTATAAAATTGGTGGAGTTACTTGGAGTAGTCTGGCCTGGACTCGAGCATTGTTGGTCTATATATATATATATCTACCCCAACTTAAGCAATCAAGAGCTAAAGAACTTTAAAGCAAGCATGGTGAAATATCAACTCAGGCAAGCATGTATAATAGAAACAAGAAAGAAAAGAAACTAGGCATGCGAGCACGACGATTTATAAAGAATGGATCGGTAAGTAGACGAAAAGTTACTTAGTTCGTGTAATTAGCAGATTTACTCACGAAAAGAATGATTAACTCTTGTTAAGAAATCATGATATTGGAAATTATTCTCCTTTCTTTCCCTGTAAGCAGTCATGAGTTATATAGCATCGTACGTCCCCTTTCCTGTCTTGATGTCGATAATAGCACTTGTTATTTGTTTCCTAGCAAGGTGGCATCCCTAAGACCATTACATATAGTAATCTTAGGGATGGCAGACTGTATGGCTAAACAAGGAGTGCAGAGATCAAGTGATTTTGTTGCCTGGCTTTGACTACATTTTTTTTTTCTATGGCCTTGCTCTTGTGTCTTCTCCCACTATGACTTTGAGTTATTTTCGTTTTTGTTTTGTAGAGGATTGTTTAGCTTTGAGCTCATTCGGATGGCTATTCTAAGGTTTTCTTTGCTTTTGTTTTTCTTATTCTGCGCTTTATTCTATTTATGGCTTTCTGCCATAGTAAGATATTGTGTAGTTTCTGTACTACTCCCGCCAGGCTTTGGCGTTTAAATAATATACACATCTTTCAAAAAAATATAGTAATCTTAGGGAATGATCAGATTCACATAATCTTGATACGCAATAGTATATCCTCGCTATTAAAATCAAATAAATAAATAAATAAATATTTTCTGCTTGCTTTACGAGTTCTATCTTAAAATTAGAAGTACACTGAAACAATGGAAAGCCTATAAATCACCAAACTACAACCCCATCTCTTAGCTGAATTTGCAAGTGAAGAAACTCCGGATTGGATCCTGTTGTCTTGTATCTATTCATTGCTGAAATTCTGTTGAAATATCCAACTGGATCCTTTTGTCTATATCTATCTATTCATGCCGGGCAGCAAGATGATTTTTTTTTTTAACGTTAAATATTTTATATTAATTGAAATTTGATATAATTTTTGGTAAAGGATATCTATAATTGTAAGCTTTTGCTATATAAGAGACCCGATTAAAACTAAAATGGACCGTCATAACAAAAGAGCTCTTTTATCCAAGAGAAAAGGGCAATTTGTAATTAATTAGATTGTAAAAGTGAAGAGGAAATAAAGTAAGTTATATGCATATATATATGAACAAATAAAATCGGTCATGTTTTGGCTTTCGATAAGTTAGTTCCTAGTGGTGAAGAAAAGACCCATCCAACTTAATCTCAAGTTCAATCAAGTCATGTTTTGGCTTTTGAGATAGATGACATATCTAAATCAATCATTCGAAGTGGTTTGACCAAGCTTTGATCTCAAAATGATACCATAAAAATCTCTTTAAATTTACGTAAATGTGAAGAATGCAATGTTATGGATTTTTCTTTCTCGGAGGTGCTGAGTTATATTGACTCTATCCCTTCATATATATAACCTTCATGAGTAGTAGAGTCCTTGTCTCTTTGGAGATGCTTCGATGAACCTCGAAGCAGTTCGTATTCGCCCTGTTGTTTAGTCATCGCTCCAGCCACTTCAATTCGTCATGAGCTATTTTTATTCCCCTTTTAAAGCCATCAACTTTTTCCTCCAGCTGGTAATATCATTTTATGTTTTCTAGTCACTGAGTCCATTAGCTCCGAGCCTAAGTGACGACATTCGCTATCATATCAATGAAGGTTTTATCATCTACGAGGCCCTCGCAACTCGCCTTCAATGGGACATCATAAGATGGGACCGTGACGAAGAAATGTTAGCAAAGAACAGCCCGTCAGCGAAACTAAAGTGGTAGGCATGGAAATCACCATTGCTGCTGATGATAAATACCAGTCAAATTGGAGATACCCAAGAATGGCAATGATGGTCAGGCTGAGCGAATAATTAATGTTTTAGCCAGAGACATTGACAATCTCACCACCAAATGACTAACACCAATGTCGAGTTAATTTATACAAGTAATGCAAGCAAACAATGAGGTCATAAGAGGTCATTGTGAACACACCCACGTGTTTGACAGAAGCCAAGATTTAGGCAATGACAGCATGCATGAATGCCTCCGACTAAATTTAGGTGCGAATGGAATAGGTATCAAATTGCTTAGAGGCTACTACTTGTACAATATATAGATGCTTCTTTATGGAACTTATTAAACAGTAACCTTCACGTTCTAATTATCCACACAGAGGTTTTATCCCCAGAAATGAGATCCATCACAGTCTGTCTATAGGGATAATCATACACAACGTGACAAGTACATCTCATGAAAATTAGGAAGAGACGAATTGTTTTGAACAGCAGACCCAGGCTTGATGGAGTTAACCGCAAGGATATCATGGATTAGTGAGGCTTTGTATCCGCCAAGCAAAACAAGGCAAATTTAGACAAGGAAACACAGTGGAGGCAATCTAAGAGTGGTTTTTAGCGATCTCAAAGAGAAGACAAGAAAGCAGAACAAGGCATACCTCTCCACCTTGGCAAGCAAGATAATTTCTTACCCTGTTCATGAAGATTGGAAGTTACAAAATACAAGACAAGTGACGAGATGCGGTGTTGATACATGGACAATAGGATAATATTAATTAGTTAATTTTCTAGGAAATTATTTGTGCTTATCTATGTGATAGTTATTTGTTTATCATTATAAATATATAACGTGCCTGTAATGTTGCCATCATCGTAACATCCCAGGCAACTATACGCGCGTACGTGTTTATCTTACTTTTTTACTGTCTACTCTAGCAGTAGAGTGGTTTAAATTAGTTTAATTTATAGGTTAGCCACCACTTTCCATTCCATTTGATCTTTTGAGTTAATCTTTGATTGAGGAGTAGAACTTTCTAACTTTATTATTTATCCAAAAACAATATAATGGTAAAATTCGAGATGAACAAGTACTAGTTTCTATTAATGCTGTATCTGTTATGTATTAGGAAGGTAAGAACCAGAAGTTATTAAACCCGGATTGATGCTGTTTTAATAATATATTTAAAAATAAAATAAAAAACAACATAGTTTAAATATCTCTTATAAAATTAAAAGAGGATTTGACTGGATTGCTAGGTTATCTCACTGGATCACAGATAAAACTTAATAACACTTCTAGAACCATTTTAATAAAAAAAATTAAAATAAAATTAACGGGCTAATACCCATGCCAATTGAGTGTTAAGATTGGTAAAGAAGAAGCGTCCATCCAAAATATCATGGGAAGCGTGAACGAGTGAAAAAGACAGTGTAGAGATGGTAACCTGCATGGGTTCCATCTTTTGTGGGTGCGGTGCTAAACGAGGAAATCTGAGAGAGACAGATGCTAAAGCTCAGGTCACCGTCACCCTAGTAAATCAAAATAGGAGATGGGTTTTGTGTCTTTTGTGATGGGACGATTCCTCATTTCCGAACATGGAAACAAAGCTATAGTAACGCCTGGTATCCTCACCTATCTCTGCTTGTATAAATCGGCCCCCTCCGTCTAGTTTTAGGTATCCATTACCCTCAAGGTCTCTCCTTAGTCCATTGTATAGTTAGCTAGTCATTGCCTTGGCTAGGCTTTTCATTAACCATGGAGTTTGACACAGGTTTTCATGGGTAATTGGCATCAAGTGTTTACCATTCAACGAGGCTCCCATGTCTTCCTTTTTTAATTTCTCCATCTTTCCTTAGACCTTACGTACCAGACCAGTTCACACACGTAGTTCTGTTCATCAACGGATTTGGACACGTTCATTGGTTCTATTGTCACCCCCTTTCTCTTCCTTTTAAGGAAATTCAGATTAGACATCTCCACTCCCATGTTCATGACCTCTTCACTTTAATTTCATGTTTCTTTCTCTTCATTCAAAACTAGTTTTCTTTTTTGAACAAGCCTGCATCCCTCTTGGATATTTTACAGTATTCGTTTTTGTTCATGTCGAATTGACATTTGTCCTGGAAAAAACTTTTCAGTTTTTATCACTGCCTTTTCAGTTTGAACGCAGGTAATTAACTGATCAAAGTTTTCAAATTAAAGTTAATTAAGATTCTTAAATCAGATGAATTAT
>Ga0307510_10004511_pt1 | contig 16381 bp, 11 predicted proteins | sample 12_EM_MG_FD_207224 | JGI IMG/M metagenome (GOLD analysis project Ga0307510, IMG submission 207224) | Populus trichocarpa ectomycorrhiza microbial communities from riparian zone in the Pacific Northwest, United States - 12_EM | ecosystem: Host-associated > Plants > Roots > Unclassified | place...
CTGTGGCGGAACCGGTGTTTAGTAAGAGTCCTCATTGGACTATGAGCGCCGCGCCTCGCTGAGGGCACCACCTCGCTCAGGGCACGGTCGGTCTAGCCCTACTCCGGCTCCTAGCATCTGCTACCCCCAACACGGCCTAAAACCGAGGCGACATCTCTCTTTACCGCCTTCAAATACCAACCGCCTTCAAATACCAATAACCTACAGTATGCACATTTCTGCGGCGACGGTAGCAGCTCCATAGCCAGGTCTATCGACGCCATTCCCTCCCTCCTCCTGCCACCGCCCCAACTTCACCTCGATTTTCCTCTATTGCCGAGTTAGGATTTAATGGTTTCTGTTCAATCTGGAGTTCGGCGGCGGTGGGGGGTATTTCCATCGGATTTGATATAAGCTTTTGTCACCCGAAATTTCCATTATGTTCACTTTTTTTATTCTTTTACGGCTGTAAATTCTCGTCCCATACTCGCTGTTGATTTTTTTACTTTTCCCTTTCCCTACCTTCTAAAGTGTAAACGTGAGGGGTTCTCTTCTTCTTCTAGGTATAGAGTAACGACACCAAGTGCAAGTATTTTTGGTACGTGAAACCGAGCTACGTAAAGCTATTTTTTGACCAAGAAATGATGGTGATTGACCTCCACTACGGACACTGTTTAATAATCATGCTTATATGCCATTGCCCTCCAGGTGTGATCATGAGGGTCAAGTTGGAAGGCTATCACACTTTTTAGTCTTGCTCACCGAGGGAATCAATATCGCAAAAGGTCGATTAACAGTGAAATTAACTCCGATCCTATTGATGGAGGTCTGGTTTCCGCGCAGGGAATATGCCGTCGGACAGGCACCGCAAGGGCACAGCAATGATCGGATCTGTCGTCACGAGAACGATCCGGGTCAGTCGCTGATAGGAAAACTGAGATGTGTTCGATATGCGATATATATGACAAGTGTGTTCGCAAAGGAGTGTGATGACCATGAGTTGTTCTCATAAGGAGAAAGGAACGCAGCTCAGACTAGATACAGTTTGTGGTGGCCCGCACAGTGGGCTCCTACCACACAACACCAGTCACCGCCGCGCGGTCTGGTCAATAGCCCTGCTCACACCTACAAGTGTGCCCTAACCTAACATACCACGATGGGGTTACTCCATCACCTATGAGTACCACACTACACAAACTCGAATAATCCGCTAGGCAGCCACACCCTTCATATGCTGTCCTAGGTATAAGTTAGGTCGCCTCTACGGTTCATGATTTTTGGAGAGCATTACTCAACGCATGTTAGTATACTTTCTCCAGTCCACCCATGCTCGGTTTGGTCTCCGTGATAGGCTAGTAGGTTGTTTCTTTAAAATGGCTTAACCTTTGTGGCACTCTCCCCTCTCCTGTTAGCTTCTTGTGGGTGGCTCAAATTCTTAGCGCTCTCAAGTGGCTAACCCGTCCAGGGCACTTCCAGAAAATGGCCTCAACAGTCCGGCGTTTGGTGGCCTTCTAACCCAGCCCGGCCGATCTTTGAGATCTGCTTATATCCGAGTGATCGAATATGATGGGCATGCTTGTACGGAGTTTTCAGAATATACATATCCATTGATATGGATTGGGTTGATATGCACGGGCGGACTTAAACGAGTACTAGTATACGGGCATGGTATGTCACATCTACTATTATGTGCTGTTGTGTGTTGAAAGACCCCTGGGCATAGACCCTATCGAATTCGAGTACAAACCTAGATTCTCCCAGAGCATATTATATCCAACCCGATAATCGGGCTCAAAGAAACAAGAAACCCCCGGTGACACAAACTCGTTGGGGCGAAGAGTGTCTGGAGAGCCACACTGCGAGGGTGGGGCCAGAATAAAAAATATTAGGGCTTTAACGCGGGTAGTGATACTGGATGGGAGAAATCTCCAGATAATCAAATAGTAATTGTGGATGTAGGAGCGATATACCCACATTTTAGGTATATCAAACAATGGGAAATTACCCAGCATCTACACCCCCCCCCCAGCTCCAAACTTACCGGGATGCCTTCAACTTTTTTCCCAAAGTGTTATGCATAAACCTTAGCCTAAACTATAAATTACCTACTTTAGAAAAGGGGCTAAAGCTACAGCAAAATAGAGCTAATCAGGCCCCCAAGAGATATAAAAAGACAAAAAAACACCAGACGTTGGTAGAGGAGGCAACCCTAACCACATAGCATAACACAATTCAATTATTTGAGATGATACGGTAGGTTTGCTATAGGTTTCCGGGCCATACTAGTGCATCCTCCCACCAAGAATGGCCGCTAAATACCCAGGATAATAGCGAGGGGTGCTGGCTCCTGGCTTTGGGGCACTAGTATAGTGTTGGATCATACAATATGCAGACTTACAATCAACTCAGACGAGTGACAGCCTGTGACGACATGATACCACGGAAGAGAGAGTGGTAATAACAAAGCCACTCGGCGGGAGGTAATAACGCTCAGGCGCGGTGGTGTGTATGAACAGGCCAAAGCAGAGTTAAGTTCTTTTTCTTCTGCACACACTGCGCTAATTAGGGTATGATAGTTCTCTGTTTTGAGGTATCATACCCTAAAATCACGCGAAATCTGTGATCTCGGTCAGGCCACCTGGGGGCAAAGGGTCGAGAGGGTAGTTAGCGTTTTTCCGATACAGTAGAAGCTCGACCCTCAAGATATATTGGATCTCATTAAATTATGTTCCCAAGTGTGCTAACTCGTCAAACCAAACCTGCCCCGGGCCTGTGGTCGGATTCCCGCTGCCAATCTGTCAGTAGAGTTCAGGAGATTTTAGTGTATAGTATATAACAACGTCGTCAGTATTGGAATTTGTTTGAGAGATTTTTATTAGGAATGTGCTCTGCTGTCTCTTTCATTTAGCTTATTGCTCAATCCCAGACCCCGAATAATCATAGTCTCTGGTAGAAGGCTATCCACCATCATATTCAATGGCTGTTTGAAATACTCCTTTTGCCAGCCGTCAAACAGTATTTGGTTTCGACGAATCTATTGCGCGATCACAAGAGATATATGTTGGTAAATGGAGTCCACCTAGCGCCAAACAACACTGCGTCGTGCGAATATGATGCTGTGTTTGTCTGTGATATTAGAAATTATGTCTAGTATAGAACCTTATACGAGGCTGTAGGAAGAGATTTCCGGCGTGTATCGACATGGCGAAGAGATATGTCACTCTTTAAACTACGGAGTGGAAATTTTCGACTAATTCATCCATAAGGCTTGACCAATACTAGGACAGGTACATACAGGGCAAGCCGATTCCACTACAAGCTCTCTATAGAGTCTGCCCATCGCGGCGCAAAATTTATGTTGTGCTGCGGGATAGTACTCGTACTGTACGGTAGTGTACTCGTACTGAACTTAAGGAGGTGCGACATGTCCCGCCAAGTTACGAACGCGGTAAGCATAAGCAGGGCCCTGTCGGCGCAAATTTGGGGGAATTTCATTGGCCAGTCCTGAGATACCCACCAGGTCTGAGGTTCCACAAAATGCCCCCACTTTTCTTTGGACTCCCAGGATTTCTCCTACCGGCAATCGACCCATCAACAATCTCTTAACCACCGAAAACAGAAAATGACACAGTATTTCAGCAACAACACCAACACTTCAAACACGGTTAACGTATCGAATAATTTTACCACCGCGGATGACCGACCTAATATCCTGGCCTGGCTATCCCCACTGGATCCCACCTTACGGCATCACGATGTCCGAGACCGCAGAGTCGAAAATGTGGGGGAATGGCTCTTAAAAACCGAGGAATTCAGAAGCTGGTACGAGGGCAACGGGGGATGTGAATCTGATAATGCGGTTTTGTTTTGCTATGGAGATCCGGGGGTTGGAAAGACTTTTATTAGGTAAAAAGGCGAACCTCGAGGAAGGGGGGAGAGAGTAAGCACTGACAAGTTGCGATGTTAGCTCATTAGTGATAGACAGCTTGTGCGACCGGGCTAGAGGACAAAATGTCGCCGTTACGTGCTTTTACTTTGACTTCGCAGTCCAAAAGGAGCAGTCGCCGACAAGCGTGTTGGGCGCTCTCCTCAAACAGGTTGTATACGGGATGGAAAAGGTACCGGAGGAGATAGCGCAAGCGTACGAGGACCAGAAAAGGGTAATTGGTGGAAGGAGGCTAGGGCTTGCCGATATTGCCAAAATGCTGCAGATTGCCTCCTCCAAAAAGCCTACGTTCATATGCATAGACGCCCTAGACGAATGCGTGCTAGGGAACCGAGTAAAGCTCCTTGATTCGCTAAATCAAATCCTCCGAGATTCCCCCAGTACTCGAATATTCATCACTGGAAGACCGCAAATTGGACCCGAGATCACCAGGCGTCTTGCAGGAAAGGTAACGACTTTGTCAATAAGCCCTAAGAGGAATGATATTATTAGATATCTTCACACCAAGCTGGACGAGGACACAAACCCAGAAGCCATGGAAGTGGTCTGGAAGCGGATATCCTTGAGAGAATTCCTGAAGATATTTCCGCGATGTAGGTAGAAGCAACGACACTAGGGAAGCTACCCCGAGTTATCCACTGACAGATGCTTATCTAGATTCCTACTCGTCTCACTGAATATCGATGCGATCCTGCAAGAAACCACCATCCGTCGCAGGCGGCAAAAACTCACTGCAATGACCGATGGCTTGGGGCTCGGAGATGCTTATGGCGCGACGATTGATCGGATAATGGCACAGGGTGGGGAAAAAGCGAGGCTCGGCATGGCCGCTTTAATGTGGATCTCTCGTTCGGAGCGTCCCTTGAAGGTCAATGAACTTTGCCACGCTCTATCAGTCGAAATTGGGTCACCAAATCTCGATGCCGACAATGTCCCTTCAATAGGGCTGCTACTAGCCTGTTGCCAAGGCCTTGTTGCCGTAGAGAAGGAGGCTTCCACGGTCCGGTTAATCCACTTTACGGTTCAGGAGTACCTCCGGGCTCATCCCGGACTTTTTGGTTCAGCTCACTCGACAATGGCAGAAACATGCTTAAGTTATCTGAATTCTCATCAGGTCAAGGCTCTTTCGGTCAATCCCGTTTCCGATCTCAAGGACTCCGATTTCCAAGCCACACCCTTCCTCGAATATTCCTCTCTATATTGGGGAATACATGCAAAAAGGGAGCTTTCCAACCGTGCAAAAATGCTTGCGCTTAAATTATTTGACGACTGCAATAGCCACATATCCACCAAAATCCTCTTGGAAGCTGATGAGATGTATCGTTTCGCTGTCGATTTCGGTAACCCTTCCCTATTCAGTGGATTGCACTGCGCATCCTTCTTCGGAATTGTTGAGATTGTCGCTTGTTTGCTAGCTGTGGAAGGTTGTGACATCAACCAGGAAGGCCACATTGGCAATACACCTCTTGCGTGGGCTGCTTTCAATGGGCATGAGGGAGTGGTGGAAATACTGCTCGGGCGAGACGACGTTAACCCCGATCAACCAAATAATTTAGGCCATACACCACTCCTTTGTGCTAGTTGGAATGGGCATGAGGGAGTGGTGGAAATACTGCTCCGGCGGGCCGACGTCAAGTCCGACAAATCAGATTGCCTCGGCCGGACGCCACTCAGTTGGGCTACTATTCATGGGCACGAGAGAGTAGTGAAGGCACTACTCAGACGGGGCGGGGTCAACCCCGACAAGCAGGACCGAGGTGGCTGGACACCACTCCAGTACGCCTCTGAGCTCGGCCGTGCGGGAGTGGTAGCCCTACTACAGCCCCTAGCATCTCCTCCCTAACAGTCTAGACCCAAGGAAACATCTCCCCCTTATCTCATTCTGGTACCAATAACCCATACACCGTTTCCGCAAGGCCCGTAGCAGCCCCATAGACACCTCTACCACCCCCATTGCCTCCCCCTTCTTACTCCCGTCCAACCTCACCCCGCATTTTAAAATCCCGCCTCCTGGTAATTGCCGTCTTTCCTTTCCTTCCCCGGTGGGCCTACCACGCGGATCTAGTTTAAATATTTTCTCCGGCCGAAGGAAATCACACGCGATTGGAATGCCTATATATATTACACACCCACCTAAAACTCTTTGTCGACCCTCTTATATCGCCGAACCAGGACCCATTAGTTTCCTGTTCATAGCCTTGAGTTTGGTGTTGGTGAGAGGTGCCCCCGCTACTTTTTTTAGATAAGCTCTCGTGGCCTGGAATTTCCATCATAACTGCTTGTATCGTTCTTTTATAGCTGTAAATCCTCTTCGCATATTTGTTATTCCTCCCTATTTTCCTCTATTCATATCCCCCGAGATGTAGGCATGAGGGGTTTTTTAAACATAGAGAAACAATATGAAGTGCAAATATTTTTGATACTCGAAGAAAATCGACGTACGGGCTGGCTGTTGACGGGCATAATTGCGGTTAGCTTCCACTATGGGCCCTATTTAGTAAGGGCCATGCTTAGATCCCATTGTTCTCCAGGTGTGAGCTTGAGGGTTAGGGTGAGAGGCTACCGACACCTTTTCGTCCCTTGCACCAATGGAATTAATTCTCTATAAGAAGGGTCTTTTGGCCGTGAAAGTAACTCCCATTCTACCGGCACAACACCATATAAACTTGAAGGGCTCGCTATGTACCCAACATTTCACGCATGGTCATAGATGCTCCGACTGTGGAGACTTCTCAGGGCCTGCGTATAAATCGACATGGCTCGAACGGGAACTTACTAGCCCATGTGTCGGCGGTCCCCACATCTGCATACCATAAAAGCGTGACATTATGATCAGCATTGCTTATCGGTAGTGATGGGTCAAAGGACCCTTGGCTGCAGATCTCAATGTAGATCAGGAGCGTACACCAAGATGTTCCCCGAACAGTCGTGCCCAACTTAGTAACCAGGCTCAGAAAAAGTGAGAAATGACTTTCGATGCGGGATTATCAGAATGAAGAGCGCCCACAGAACCGCACGCTAGGAATCGGGCCGGCAGGAAAAATGTTAGAAATTTGGGGTGAGTAATGGCACTGAAGTGGTGGGAGAACTTGCTTGGTAATCAAATACTACTTATGAGCGTGGGGGAAATATATCTACATTTTTGGAATATATCGAACAATCGAGTATTGCACAGCATTCACACCCTTCCCGATGCATTAGCCTATCCGAATGCCTTTAACTTCGCTTCCTATATCTCAGGCCTACACTGGTGGAAGATATCTTCAGACATTGCATGTTGCAAGCAAATATTTGGAAATATCCACCAATATTTAAATGTATCCTTGGGGATCTGGAGCACTGCTGCCTGTTGAAAAAAGATATTTCCAACCACATGGAATGTCCCGAAGCACCGGAGGCGCCCCCAGGAATCCAAGAAGTCTACGAGCTTTAGAGATAGATGCCTAACTCACAAGGCCGAGGTCAGTCTCGGTTCGACCGGCGCGGCCGCTCGCGAGCACTGTAGATATTTGGCACCCCGGCTCGTATCTCTAGGTGCCAGGGGGGTTCTTCGGGTTCATGCGATATCAAATCCTAACTTGTCAGGACTGGCCGAACCGCTCACACCACTGTGAAATATCGACTTACGGGCGGGTTGGTAGGGAAATTCCATTTTCTCTCCTGTCCATTTTTGCCCAACAGCCTTTTTTATTTTATTTTTAGAGCATTCTGTATAATACCCGGATCGGGTGTCAAGGGCACTACCCGTACAATCCCCCCAGCTAGGTGGGGAAGAGGCCATCGCGCCCTGTGATAGTAGTGCTGGAAAAAATAAAATAATTTACTTTATTGTAACTAATATCCTAATGCAGATTGCAGCAATAAAGTCCAATATTAGAAGATGGTATCTCGCACTATAAATTCTGAAGCGAGGCAATGGCGGCTTCCGCCATTGGAGTTCATATTGTAGAAAATGCGGACAATTTAGGTTTCCCCGGGGCAAACGGATTTTAGACCGGCCGGCCGGCCGCCCAGATCGGAAGATAGTCGGATAAAAGACTTAAAGATGAGGCTTCGGTAGCGTGTGGGGACACGTGCAGGTGGACGACACAGGGGAGGAGCTAAGCTAAATCCACGATATTCTTGTCGCTAATGCCGGGGGTTAGTGGTATATTTGAGGACGCGCATTGGATTCTATTTTCCTCCCAGGTGCGCCACGTACAAAACCCCCTCTCTCCCCGCAACTCCATTGGGATCCAAAATGCTTTTATATAGGCCTGGCTGGTGGCATCTGCTAGGTGTGGTAGGCTCCCGTGCTGTACGAGTACTGCTACCGTACATAACAGGTTCGACTAAGTTCTGTGTTCCACTGTGGTCAGCTCATTAGCGATTTGGACCTGCTCTACAGGCTATCATGAATTACTACTCTCCCTACAAGCAAGGGATACTTTTTTCCACACGGTGAGCGGAGTTACTACCTTCAGAGCTGAAAACCAGGATTCTATCCGTACCGTCGAACACTATTTTTGCTTCCTTTGCCAGCCTCAACTGTTGCCAGATCTCTCCTAGTTTTTGGACCTTTCTTCGTAAATACCGGCGACATGTGGTGGGAACTTCTGGCTCAGTTCATAAATTCATGTAGCAAAAGCTTTGGTGAGATGGAGATTCTTCACGGCGGAGGTTACGGTAGCCTGGGGGGGGGGTATCGCGGGATTGAGGCCTTTCCGGGGGGTTGCCGGGTAAAGGGAAGCCCAGTTTCACGAAGACTTTTGCTGAGTGGCTGTAACACTTTGCGTATGGTTTAGCGTGCCATTAATGAGTGCACCAAGAGTGGTTTGGCCAGCCCAAGATGAGATGGGGTACAGACTCGAATGATGCGGAATGGTGATTTATCATGGTGCTGCGCTCGTGCATTTTGTCGGGCAGATCATCTGGTACAGCCAAGCCGGGTAAGTCCATTTGTGAGCCGAACACCTTGCCGAAGCGGCTCTGCTGATCGCCAAGCTACACGAGAGCCTCAATGATCCGTGCAAGGGCTCCACAAGCCAAACTTGGTTGCTTCCATCTGATGATCGGCTGGTAACTTACCCGTCTCAGGGGGGTGGCAGAGAGTCCTACTAACAACAAGGTTGTCCTACCCAAGTATCGGTATAAATTAACCTGTCAGACAGAGAGCATATCTTGAAAGTCAAACGTTTAAAGTTGTTGGCCGATAACTTCAAGATCTAGGTTTCTTAAGCGCGGGAGTGCCTCCGACAGGGGAGTTATCACCAGAGAATCCGGGGGGAAGGCCATGAGGCAGTGACAATCGCCCGTTATCCATGAGAGAAACAGGTATTGAGTTTCGATCATCACAACATCGCCCAATAGCCAAATGGGGCATCAGGCGCTCGTAGACTAACTTGAGGACGAAGTGCCTCAATCGCTGGCTCTGCCACGTTAGAATCGTTTCTTGCGAAACAAACCCTAACCCGGGTGCCAAGTACCGTAGCGGCTTGTTTCCTGCCAAGCATTTGGTCGAACTCTAAGAACCCGAATCGGCTAGAGGGAGCATGTTTCAAATCACACTGAACATCGACCCCAAAATGGCCGTCAACCGCGCCTACCAGCTCTGATCGCTAATTACGTGTTCTCCGCCCAGCCTGCCCTCTGATAATCCGATTGGCATGCGACTACGATATAATTTCCATGCTCCTATGTTTCTTGCTCTATTTTCTCTCACTCAAGTACGGCAACTTCGCCAGACATTCGCGTGAGCGTGTTTTGTTCTGTTGTTGTTATCCCTTTTTTCTTGCACGACCAACCATTCTTCGACTTCTCTCCGAGCCAATCGCTCTACTGGGTATCACCAGGAACGATGCTACGTTGACTACTTAAATCGGGACCTTGCATGCTCAAATATTATATTGACTCTGCTTCAGGGGGGATGAGAAGGGCCGACGGATCACACTCTGAGAACGGCCAGCAGCAGGATCTTAGCACCCATCGTTTATCACGTTTTTAGCCAGATATGCCAGTTACCGTATTAGCGTCAACAGTCTCACAGGCCCGCGCAATTGTCATCAGCTGTGTCGCCACCCTTCTCGTGCTGTACACATTTTCCGGCATTTCACATTTAACTCCAACACCCGGCTCGTCGAATGTAGAACACCGTCCCCCCACCGATACACTCGCCCCCTCCCGACCGGTGGAACAAGCTGGATCGAAGCCGGGAGATGAGGTAGGACACAGGAGTGAAGAGGTTCCGATCTCGGAAGACCTTATTCCTCACGGAGTTTCGGTCTTCATGCCCGACAATTTCGTGAAGCATCTTGTTGTCCCGCGCATGAGCAGCGAAGACGTCACATGGCTCACCTACCTCTCGGAGGATCTCAACATAATAACTAAACCCTATTTAATTGATTCCGATAAAAGCAATGCACCACCGGGCACACTGACGGTCCCGATTAATAAAGTGAACCCCGCACTCCCCCACGTTCCCATCCCCTGGAGGCTAACAAAGCTACAAGGGCCGCGAGGCGCAGGCATATCTAACCTACATAATAGACTACTACGATGACCTCCCAGATATCGCGATCTTCACACACGCGCACTCGACAGCTTGGCACAACAACGACCTGCAGCTATCCTCAACCCCCGTGATGCTTCTGGAGCTAAACTACCGGCGTGTCATGGAGCACGGATATATGAACCTCCGCTGCCACTGGAACCCCGGCTGTCCGGGCTGGATAAAACCCAACACGACAGAATACGACGACTTTAAGAAGGAAGAATTCGTCATGCACGAGTCCTTCATGGAACTCTTCCCGCAAGAAGTGATGCGCGACGGCATCCCAGACCCAATCGGTACCCCCTGCTGCGCACAATTCGCCGTGACCCGCTCGCGAATAACCCAGCATGCCAAAGAGCGATACATATCATGGAGGAAATGGGTCACGGATACCCCGCTCAGCGACGAGATCTCGGGGAGAGTGATGGAGTATGTCTGGCACTTCATTTTCGCTTCCCCGTCGCTGGTCAGGAACGCAGATAAAGCGGTGTATTGTCCGGCGGAGCATGTGTGCTACTGCGACGGGTACGGGTACTGCTTCGGCGACGACACCAAGTTCAAGCGCTGGGCCGAGAAGCGGGATAGAGCGCGGGAACTTGCCGAGCAGTTGAAAGCGGCGGAGGCGGGGGTCGGTAGGGAGGAGGGTGAGGATGAAGCCTGGCGGCAGGAGGGAATAAAGCGGTGGAAGCGAGAGCTCAAGAATATGGAAAGGGAGTACGAGACGGAGGCTCAACACGCCCGCCGACGCGGGAGCGATGCGAAGATGAGAAGGGGGGAGGTCGGTGAGTTGGAGTTTTCCGGGTGAAGACGATGAGAGCGCCGAGTATAGTACATGGTTTTGCTTGTTTGTAAGGGGTTAGAGGCGTTTCGTTACTTTTCTAGTACTATTTTAGCGGAGTTTGGGGGGGGGGTGTGGCTTTAATGAAATGTGTAATATCATGGTTGTATTACGGATTTTTACACTTCGCAGCTCCCGAAGAGACAGATTAAGGATGAGGCAAATCCCTAGCCCTAAGCGATCTCCCGCAGTATGGTAGTGGCGACGATAGTAACTTCGAATCCCCTACGGTACCTAGCACATTAGATAAATACCGGCCCGCGTTGGAGTGCCAGTGCCGTGGGCTACCAGTCTCCCGATCTCCCGCTGTCTGAAGCTACCCACCGGTTTCTAGGAACTCGCCACAAACCACCTACCACTCCGCTGCTATCTCCACGGCCAGAGAATCGGGTTAAGTTACAAAAAACCGGAGTTTATCGCCACGTAGTATGTAGAGCTAGGGTATGATTTCACAATCAAGAGAACCGGAGCGGACAACATGGCGCAGTAATCTAAGGATACTATGGTGCAAACAAAGACCAGCATGGGGATGAGAAGAAAAGTAGAAGACGTTCTTGTTGAAAAGGGGGGTGGGGTGGGGTGGGATAGTGCCGATACACGCTAAGTTTTTATTCGCAATACGAGGCGAGCATGCTTTGCTAGCTCATTAGTCGCAGACCATGAGGCATACTTGGTCTTTCGTTTGTTGCGTTGCGCGATTCAGAAGGTGCCGTGCTTGTTCCTCCTATAAGAAAATAGGTATTTGGCAATGTTAGTAAAGGAGCCTGGCCCCTGCGATTTGATCCGAAGGAGAGGTTATCAGCCTCGGTGCCCCGTCCCCGGGCGAAGATGGTTGAATGGATCATGAAGAGCGTGAAAAGATAATGCGGCCGACAGGATAGAAAAGCTCGGCGCAGTCATGCTCTTTAGCAGTCATTTGTTCCTTTGGTTAGAGATTGGCTCCGTATTGGGTGATAATATTATCTCGCAGGGGACAGGACAGAGGTGAAGCGAGTCCCTACTTGGTCGATCTTGAGCCTGAGATCCAGGACAACAATTGTGATATCCATTCTACGTGTACAAGTACCACCGCCGTGATAACTTATCGTAGAATGGTTGGAGAAGCATACTCGAATGCGTGGCAGACTTCGTTTTAGCGGGAGAGGGGGATTCGCTACCGTAAACAATACAGGGGTGATGTGTCTTCTCTTGGCATAGAAGTGATTACTGGTAGGTCTGGAAGATAGGAAATCGTGTGCAATACCCTACGGTAGTAACCGGAGAAATTGGACTACGTGTATGTACCGGTATTATAGTTGGAGTCGCCTCATAATTCGGATTGACGCTTTTTTGTCCTTGTCCTTCAGCAGGAATCGGGCAGCTGACATTTTTCTGTGTTTTTCGCCCTTTTCCCAATTCCCCATCACCCACGGTAGTGCGTGGTCCAATCAACTTTATCCGAATTTTGGCTGCGCGACAACACCGCCTTTCCTTCGGACTTAGGGCTCGTTCACCTATAGACGGCACTAGCACTTCGAGACGGTGCCGACCGTTAAGGCTAGACGTTTGGAGGGGCACTGGCAGGTAGATGGTGTTTATCTAAAGCAGCGTGCCCTCTAGAGTCTGGCGGGATTTGCACGACACTTTTGCGCCGTCCATTGGATAATCTAGTTTTGCCTCACAAATTTTAGAAATAGACGGTTAGGTAAAGGGGCCCTCGGCTGATCAACAAGCCATCTGGCCTCCGGAAACCCTCTATTATCCTCTTCACTCCGGATACTGTCCTTACATTGCGCGAAACGATTTTAAACATCATGGATGATTCTACGAATGGAAATTCGAGCGGGAACGGGAGTACCAACTGCGGAAATGTCAACAATAGTTATAATAACATTTGGAATAACTACACTGTAGCAACACCACCAGATAGGAAACGCGAGATTCTGGAGTGGTTATCTTCCCTAGAGTCGCAGGGGGGGCAACAAGATGAAAGACACCGGGACGTCCGCCGCAGAAGACTCAAAGGGATTGGAGACTGGGTTCTCAGAAAAAATGAGTTCCTGGAGTGGCGGGATTGCGAGGATGGATCTGTGAATCGTACTCTGTTCTGTTGCGGGGGCCCAGGAGTCGGAAAGACATATCTAAGGTAGGGGTAAACAAATCCGAGGAAGATACCAGTATCACTAACAAGAATCTCAGCTCCCTAGTGATTGATGAATTGTCTGATAGGATGGGGGAAGAGGGCATGTCGGTCGTTTATCTTTATTGCAATTTCCAGACCCAGCAGTCGCAAGTTACAGAGCATATGCTTGGCAGTCTCCTCAGACAGGCAGTCGGTGGATTGGATGTTATTCCAGCGGAGATTGATCGAAAGGCAAAACAAAGTTTCAGCGGCCGAGGTCTTTCAGTTCCCGAAATCCTCGGGCTACTAAAGACAGCTCTCAAATCCCATAGGCGTACCTTTATTTGCATAGATGCGTTGGACGAATGTGGGGCAGAGCAGCTGCCAGAACTCCTTCGTTCACTATATTCCATAATCACGGGTTCCCCAAATGTTCGACTGTTTGTGACGGGAAGGCCACATATTCAGGCGGGGCTGGAGGAACACTACGGCGGGGCTCTGCAAATTATACAGTTCAAACCGGCGAAGGAGGATATCAGAGGATATCTTGAGATGAGATTGCGGGATGACGAATTACGCCAGGAGATGGACAGTGAGCTCAGGAGGGGTATCGTGGAAGAGATTCCAGAAAAGATATCGGATATGTACGTAGATGAAGCTATATTGAGCAGCCCAAGTCATTAACCATTAATGGCCTCTAGATTCCTATTGGTTTCATTGAGTATCACAGCTATATTGCGAGAGACGACCCTCCACGAGAGAAAAAAGAAGCTCAAACATATGACCAGCGGTTTGGGCCTTGAGGGCGCTTACGCAGATGCCATAAGGCGGATAGAGGAGCAGAGTGAGAATCGATCAAAGCTTGCCATGCAAGCATTAATGTGGGTTTCTCGATCTGCACGGCCATTGCGAGTCGATGAGCTCCGCCATGCCTTGGCAGTGAAAACAGGATCCACCCATCTTAATCCTGATGATGTTCCATCGATACACACCATATTGGACTGCTGTCTAGGGCTTATCGCTGTTGACAAGGGAGCTTCAACTGTGCGGGTAATCCACTTTACCTTGCATATGTACTTAAGTGATAATTCGGCCGTTTTCTCAAGTCCTGATGGGGCCATGGCAGAAGTATGTTTGACCTATCTCAACCTCCTGTCTGCCAAGGGCCCATCTCCTCCTTCCTCTGAGGATGCGATAAAAACCCCGTTGCTTGAGTATGCCTCTTATTACTGGATGACTCATGCCCGAATAGAAGCAACAGATGCTGCAAAATCACTTGCGGTCACACTCCTCGCACAATACGATAAGCACATATCGGCTAGGTTGCTTCTTTTAAAGATATACTGTGAGGAGGGGCGGAATTGGGGTGGAGATAAGCCTCGACATGCGGGGTTTAGCGGCCTGCATGTAGCAGCATTCTTTGGAAATGCAGAGGTTTTAACTTCATTAATGAAGATCAAAGATTGGAATGCGAACGGGAGGGATTTCATGGGCCGTACACCTCTAATATGGGCTGGTATGAGTGGGAATATAAAGGTTGCGCAAATACTATTGGGTTTAAGAGGCACATGCGTGAGGGACAAAGACCATAGTGGCAGAACAGCACTCTCATGGGCCGCCGAAAATGGTCACGAGGAGATGGCGCGGGTCCTACTGAGAAAAGACTTGGCTGGTTGCAGCTTTGCAGATATCAATGGCCGAACACCACTCCATTGGGCGGCCGAGAAAGGCAACCAGGGTCTAGTGTATCTTTTATTGAAAAAAGAGCCAAATATTGATCGGATTGATGGTCGCGGTCAGACAGCGCTTGCATGCGCCGCTGCGAATGCGCATGAAGGGGTTGTATGGTCTTTCCTGCAACGGGGAGATGTCAACCCCGATTCAAGAGACCGAGATGGTAGAACACCGCTCTCGTGGGCAGCGGGAGGTGGATTTGAGGGTGTGGTGGCATTGCTACTCGAGCGGAAGGAGGTCAATCCCAATTCGACGGACCTGCGATATGGCAGAACACCACTAGCCTGGGCAGCTATCAGTGGACGCGGGACAGTAACCAAATTACTACTCACCCATAACGATACCAATCCAGAGCTACCAGACAAGAAAGGCCGGACACCACTGTCGTGGGCCACCCAGTATGGACATGAGGAGGTAATAGAGATACTTATAAAGCAGACAGAGGCCAATCTAAGGGCCAGAGACATCGATGATCGGACTCCAATTTCATGGGCTGCCGAGCACCGGCGTGGGGAGACTTGCATATTGAGATTGGAGGAAGAAGGCTTCGGTCCCGACTTACCTGATCGAAATGGACGAACACTGCTTTCCTGCGCTGCAAGTAGTGAGAATGTTGCCTTTGTCCGATATCTGCTGAAACGTGAAGACGTCAACCCTAACCTGGCTGACAGAGATGGCCGAACGCCACTCTTGTGGGCTATAGAAAAGAAGGGTCGGGGAGCAGTGCGGCTCCTGTTGGAACGAACCGACGTTGACCCGAATTTCTCCAGCAAAGATGGCCAAACACCACTCTTGTTAGCCATGGCAAAAGAGAGTCAGGAAATAGTGCAGCACCTCTTGGAACGAACCGACCTTAATCCCAATTTAGCGGGCAAGGGTCGCCGAACACCACTTTTGTGGGCCATAGAAAGGAAGAGCCAGGGAGAAGTGCAGCTCCTGTTGGAACGGACTGATCTTAATCCCAATTTAGCCGACAATGCTGGCCAACCACCTCTTTTGTTGGCCATGGAACAGGGGAACCAGGAGGCAGTGTGGTCCCTTCTACAAAGAGCCGATATTGATCCCAATTTGGCCGACAAATATGGCCAAACACCGCTCTTGTTGGCTGTGGCAAAAGGGGAACAGGAGTCAATGCGGTCCCTCCTACAAAGACGCGATGTTGATCCCAATCTGGCCGACAAAACTGGCCGACTACCCCTCTTGTTGGCCATAGAGAGGGGAAACCAGGAGGCAGTGCGGTCCCTCCTACAAATA
>Ga0307510_10004513_pt1 | contig 16380 bp, 13 predicted proteins | sample 12_EM_MG_FD_207224 | JGI IMG/M metagenome (GOLD analysis project Ga0307510, IMG submission 207224) | Populus trichocarpa ectomycorrhiza microbial communities from riparian zone in the Pacific Northwest, United States - 12_EM | ecosystem: Host-associated > Plants > Roots > Unclassified | place...
TTCTCAATAGTAAGTTCATTAATTTTTGTTATGAAGGGAAAATTCATCATTATATTATTGTAATTCATAATGAAATATGTGGACTTATTATAAACGTTTGAACACTCTTAGTTTTTTTTTTTTTTTTTTTAAAAGAAGAAGTTGTGATTCTTGACAAGAGCATGGAGAAAAAAACACTTATTTTCATTTTTCCATGATTTAGCTATATATATATTTTTTCTTTTTAACAATAAGAAAGCTCAACCTGACCTTTAATGAGGGGGTGCATGTAATTGGGTTACAAGTTTCATAAGTATGCACACATTATTTGATTATGAAAAAAAAAATTTATATACAAAGTATATATATTTTTGTGTTCACATTTACACATTTTCCCATGATTTAACTATATCTGTTTTTATTTTTGTTTTTATATATGTATTCAAAAGGCACAAAGCTAAGCAATGAAGGTTGCCCTTTCACTACTCTAAATAACAAAATCCCAAATTGCACACAAATCTAACACACAACATCCACAGGAAGCTATGGTTTGCCTTTCTTTTCTATTTTTTTTGTGATTATATATATGGTAAAAGACAATATAGCACAAACTAGAAGCAATCAAGGGAAATATAGTTAAAAAAGCACAGCATTGTCTCATTGTTTGTAATATCTTGATGGTAGTGGTGATGAATGATGCATGTTAAAACAAATGCTAATTGATTAATAGTCGGTTTGTTTTATTGTGAGGCTATATTTAAAAAAAAAAATTATTTTTTTGTTTTAATTTTTAAATTATATGACAAAATCGTAACCATTTAATAGGTGGTCTAGTGGTAAAAGCTTGGGACCAAGAGGTTTGTTCCCTCTGTGGTCTCAAGTTCGAGCCATGTAGTTGTTAATATGATGACCACTAGGGGCTTACATGATCGTTAACTTCAAGATCTGTAGGATTAGTCGAGGTGCGCGCAAGCTGACCCAGACACCCACATTAATAATAATAAAAATATATGACAAAGTCGTATTTATTATTGATTAAATGATCAATCATTTAAATTAATTTACACCACTCAATTTAAATAACCAGACAATAATATAGATAAAATATTGGTTTACCAAATCCTTCACACACATAAAGTCTTTATCTTTGATTGCTTTCACTTGAATTGCTTGGACGTACATCTCAATCAACACATGTGCAACTTGTCCAATGATAGCTCAAATAGTTTGTCTTCTTCAATGGCTCTAAACTAATTAATGACATTAGCTTTGTACTATGTGTTGTAATTTTGAAACCGGAATCTATCCAAGTCCTGATATGACAAGTATTTTCTCAAATTAGCAAAATGAACAAATTTATTTTTCAAACTATTATAAATAAGAAAATAAAAATAGTAGTGATGCATGTAGTGCATGACTACATATACAACCTACTAAAATTCATAGTGCGCATATAGCACAAGCATAACTAACAAATTCTCATTCTTGCATTCATTTTTCAAATAATTAACCCCAACAAAGGTCAATATGTATTTTTATGAAGATCAAATGGCATGAAAAAAAAATAAAAATGAATCTAATGGTTACAAAAAAAAGATGACATAGAAAAAAAAAACATGAAAGGAGAGAGAAAAGAAAAAAAAAGAAAAATAAGGCCAATAAGATTCAAAACTTTACCAAAAAAATAACTTGTTAGACCAAACATAATCAATTTGCCCAGTTCAAACCCAAGTTAGCTCCTAATTTTTTTTTTAATTTGTTGTTTTCTAACCTTTGCCTACCTGCTCAGACTCAACTCTAAAAAAATAAACTACTAAAGAATAAAATTTAAAATTTTTTTTGGGATTGAAACGAAGAGGCGATGCAATATTGTGTTGATCCTGCTCAACCTAGTTTAACCTGTTAAATATGTGGTTTGGGTCATGCACAACTACAATAAACTAACCTTGTATGACAATTTATCCCATTTATTTCTCTTCCCATCTTTTATCCTAGTTGGGCCTTGATTGAGCTCGGGTGGGATGAAATATGGAACTAACTTGAAGAATCATTTAAGAATTAGGGCCCAAAAAAATAAATAAATTAGAGTTATCAAAGAATTAGAGAAAAAAAAAAAAATTGGTTGATCAGGGAGCAAATTAGAAGAAAAAAAGGATAACGTATGCATTTCACATGCTGGTGTGTGAGAAAGCCCCACTACATTCAAGCAACGCATGAGGCTTCCTCCGAGTTCCGTTAATGGCCTTCCTAAACGGCGTTGTAATCATTATGGCAAGGTCTACCTCCTAAAGCAACATGTATCACTGGTGAGTCGACAGTGTGGCTTTAGTTGCTATTGTTTCTTTCTTTTATTTTTCTTCCTTTTCTATCTCTCCCTCAGTTCAATGCAAAAAAAAAAAAAAATGTTGTCATTCATGGTAGTTTGTGAAAGGGTCTATAGTAATTCTTCCATAAGATTTAGTTTTTTTCTATAATTTGGTATGAAAATAAAAAAAGAAGAAGAAAGATTGACAAGTTTTTATAGAGTGTTTTCTTATGAAACCGATATAATCATATTTACAAGTGATGAACCAACAAGTCATTAGTTGTATAAAGTCAATGTTGACAAATTGTTAAAGAGTTCTACTAGTTTATAGAGTCGCACTACGTTACAGCTTGAATAAAAAAATTAAAAATAAAAAAACATTCATGTCATAAAAAAACTATTTGGTATTATTATTAAACTCTGTTCAACGGGTTAATCTTGAAATCTCTCGATCTGACTCCTAATCTAACCTAAGTTAAAAATTAAAATGTGTGCGAATTACCTTGATGTGATCTAGTCGACTTGACAGGTTCAAATATAACCTGAATAACTAGTAAAAAAACATGGTTTGTCTTTAAAAAATTATAATTCAAGATGATATCTTTTTTAATATTGAGATGTTGATATATTGGATCGACCTGAACTTTACTAGATTTAAGAATTGTGATTTTCTTTTAACTAATTTTTACTTCGTTATATAATAACAAAAATAGATGCTTGTAAAACCAAATACAAATTAAATATCAGAATGTTTATTTGAAACTGCAATAATCTTATTGAAAGTAAATTAAAAAAATTTATGAAAAAAATTAAAATCAAGCAAATATAAAAGGATAAAATTAAAAAAAAAAGAAAAACAATGAAAGGAATAAAAGAGAGAGGGGAATGAAAAAACAAAGAAAGAAAGAAAGAGCCCACCAAAATTATGCAAATGCTGAATAATGAAAGTGAAAAAAAGAAGATGAAAGTTCAGAAAAAGAGGAAAATGAAAAAAAAGGGGTTATCTCCTTTAATATTTATATTAACATTGAAGGAGGTGAGTTGGAATCCGAGTAATTGCCATGGGAATAGACAATTTAGCCAAATCACGTATTATATTTCCCCCCCTATTTTCCTCTTTTTAGTTTACACCTAATAAAATTATTTGTTATTCTTGTACTTAATTTCCCCGCATAATACATGCCACCAGTAAAGAAAATGAGAAAGAAAACTGAGAGTTGCCCCTTCGACAGTCATTTGTTATATATAATGTCAAATAATACTTGGAAGTGGCAACATTGAAGGCTAAAAGGTGGAACATAATGCAAACAATATGACCATAATGCAAAAGGTGGAACATTGTCATTATGAGATTCCATTTTTATGAGAATCTAACAATTTAGTATTAGAAAAAAAAGATAAAAGGAGAGAATTTAAAATTTAGAAAAGATTATTTTTATATGTGCTAAAATAACACCAGAGATAAAAAATAATTCAGCAAATATATGTGGAATTGAGCATCATTTATCTTAAACTCTATCTAATTTTTAGGAGTGTTTGGGATAGTAGTAGATGTTATTTTTCAAAGTGTTTTTCATTTAGAAATTTATTAAAATAATTTTTTATTTTTTAAAATTCATTTTTTGACTTGTACACACCGAAATTATCTAAATTTTTTTGAAAACTTAGCAAAACAATAATTGCACTGTTGCACTAAACGATACCTTAGTATGAAAGAAAAAGTGATTCTGACAATAAGAGAGAGAAGAAAATAAAGAAAAAAAAATATAAAAGAGAATATTTGTGAGAAAGCTTCTCATGCAAAGCGTGAGAAGAGAGTTCTTAATTACTAATATATATACAGACTTTACAACCTAGGAGAAATATTCAGAAGGAAAGTTACAAATAAAGTAGTAAATTTGTACAGGTTGTAATTTCTATCTTAGTGATGTTACATAGCTATTTTACAGGAGTAAATTGCTGGAGTAGATTGCTGGACTGATTTCCCTATTATGTAGTGATTGGATTCAACAAGACTCCTTGAATTACTCTTCATGATTCTTCTATTTCTGGAAAGACAACCACATCTTGGTCAAATGCCTTATCACTCCATGTTGTAGACTCAAGATGGTTGTTAGTGGGTGAATTATGTTTAATACCCTCCCTCAAACTATGCTGAGGCTGAAGGCAAAGTTTGTTGCGGAAGTGGTGTAAGACAGCTTTACAGAGGGGCTTAGTAAAGATATCCACAATCTGTAGAGTAGAAGAAACATGAGGAGTAACAAGAAGACCCATTGAAACCCTTTCACGAACAAAATGGTAGTCCAATTCAATGTGCTTACTTCGAGCATGAAAAACAGGATTAATAGTCATATGTAATGCACTTAAGTTGTCACAAAATAGAATTGGCGGTTGTGATTGAGGAACACGAAGATCACGTAAGAGAAAAGTAAGCCAAGTTAATTCTGCAGCAGAGTTGGCCATAGCACGATACTCGACCTCAGTGCTTGATCGAGAAATGGTTGGTTGTTTCTTGGCACACCATGATATAATATTCTGCCCCAAGAATGTACAAAAGCCAGTTGTGGATCTTCGGGTAGTTGGACAACCTGCCCAATCTGCATCAGAGAAACCACAAAGATCAAGTGTAGTATCACCAGTTAAATGTAAACCAAAATGGATGGAGCCTTTGACATATCTTAAAATACGACGAACCATTTTCATGCTAGCAAGAGATGGGGATTGTAGAAATTGAGAAACATAATTGACACAAAAGGAAAGGTTAGGTCTTATAAGGGTTAAATATTGTAGGGCACCAACAATGCTACGATAAAAGGAAGGATCTGAATAAGGTGTGTCATCATGAAGACCTTTAGTTTTAGACTCCATTGGCGTGTTCATGGGCTTGCAATCAAGCATATGTGCTTTATTTAGAATTGAATAAGCATAGTGAGCCTGAGAAAGATGTAAGGAATTGTTACGCTGCTGAATTTCAATCCCAAGGAAATTGTGTATGGGGCCAAGGTCTTTCATTGCAAATTCAGAGTGTAAGAGTTGAATAAAATCATCAAGTAACCGTGAATTGGATCCTGTCAAGAGCATGTCATCAAAATAGAGTAGTAAAATTAGTGTACCAAGTGATGAGTGCAGGATAAAAAGTGATGGATCAACCAAACTACAAAAGAAACCATGTGCAAGCAAAAAAGAGCTGAAACGATCAAACCAAGCTCGTGGTGCTTGTTTAAGACTGTAAAGAGCTTTTTGAAGTTTATAGACATGAGAGGGAAATAGTGAATCGTGTATACCAAGGGGTTGTTCCATAAAAATATATTCACTTATAAAACCATGTAGAAAGGCATTTTTGACATTGAGTTGTCTTATGTCCCATTGGTTAACTAAGGCCAGACTAAGAACTAAACGAATGGTACTTGGTTTGATAACTGGAGAAAAGGTTTCTGTATAGTCGACGCCATCAACTTGATGATACCCTTTTGTGACTAACCTGGCTTTTAGCTTATCAAGGGTACCATTAGCAATCAATTTAGCTTTAAACACCCACTTTGATCCCACCATATTCATATAAGGTTCTCTGGTTACTAAGGTCCATGTTTGATTTTGACGTAGTGCATCAAGTTCCTCAAGCATGACGCGTTTCTAGCCATCATGTTGTAGAGCCATTTTGACATTACGTGGTTCTTCAGGAATATCACCACGTTCAAGAACTAAGGCATAACGTGGATTTGGTTTGTGTATGCCATGTTGAGCTCTAATGACCATAGGATGAGGTATCGGCTGTACCTATTCAAAATGTAGAGGAGTGTCAGAATTTAAAGGAGAAGAAATGGGTGAGGAACTACCTGTATCAGGTATTATGTTAGCTGCAGGAGATGGAGGTGTTGCATTCATTGAAGTATCATCATATGGTGCAGAGTCTGTGATAGTTGGTTGTTGAGGTGCAAGAGAGTGGTCATGATCAGAAGGGGAATCAGATGGAACATTTCGACCACTGGAACAAGTGGAGTTGAAGATTCATGCAAAGGATTGCATGAAGATGAAGGTGCATCTACTGGTGGAACAGTGTTTATCACCGTAGGTAAGAATGGAAAAATACCAAAGGATTTAGTGGAGCTAGTGTGTGAAGAAGGTTGATTCTCTTTCTTCCTACAAGGGAAATGATTTTTATCAAACACCACATGTCTCGAAAGAAACATCCTATGTGTTTTCAGATCAAGACAGCGATACCCTTTATGTTGGTTACTATAACCTACAAAAATACAAGGAACAATTTTAGCATCAAATTTATTTCTCTTTGTATTCCATGTATATGGATAACATCGAGATCCAAACACACGTAAAGTAGAGTAGTTTGGGTGAGAACCATATAAGCGAGAGTAAGGAGTATCAAATGCTAGTGAAGAAGAGGGCAAACGATTAATTAAAAATACTGCTATAGCAAAAGCCTCAACCCATAGAAACTTAGGCACACCGCTATGAAAAATCATAGTCATCCCAAGTTCTCTAATAGTGCGATGTTGTCGTTCAACAATCCCTGTCTGTTCGGGAGTATACGGACATGAGAGATGATGAATGATTCCTTGTTGCTGAAAATGAGATTCAAGTCTTTTATTTACAAACTCTCCTCCGCCATCAGTATGGAAAATTTTGATTTTTTTGTTAAACTGTCGCTGCACATAATGCTCAAATACCAAATAAACATAAAAAAATTCAGATTTAGTACGAAGAGGAATTATCCACATATAATGAGAATAATCATCAACAAAGCATGCATAGAATCGAAATTTGCCAAGAGATAAAACAGGGGCCGGTCCCCAAATGTCACAATGAATTCTTTCAATAATATTAGTACTAACAGAACTAGATGAATTAAATGGTAACTTGCTAAGTTTGCCCAGGTGACAACTTTCACAAAGAATATCAACTCTTTTATTGGAAAACATCAATTAACTTCTTGGTGCGCAAAATCTTGATAGCAGAGTTTTGCGGGTGTCCAAGACGTTGGTGCCATAACTCCTCGGTTCCTGAGTTTTGCCTGTTGGAGAAATTTGCATCCTTCATCTTGGATAAAACATAAAGGTCTCCTTTACGCTGACCCATTAGTAGGATGCACCCTGTTACTCGTTCCTTAACATAAAATAGCTCATAAGTAAATTCACAATTCAAGGGGTATTATCGTGTTAATTGACTAATAAAGAGTAAGTTCCTTGTTAATTTTGGGACTAATAAGACATCACGTAGCATCAATTCATTCTTACCATCAGAAACTAAGGTGTCCCCAATTGCATCAATCGTAAAGGGAGAGCCATCACCAATAAATACAGAATCACAACCAACATATTTTTTGAGATTAGAAAGTATACCTGAGTTTGCAGTCATGTGATTCGAAGCACCAGTGTCAGTAGTCCATTAAATATCAGCGATTGTGGTGTCCATTGTAAGAGCCGCAATTGCTTGAGGAAGTTCATCATTACTTGATTGTTCTGGTAGACTCCAACAGATTTTGGCTATATGGCCTTGCCTGCCACAGAGCTAACAATATTCATTCTTGTATACCTCTCTCTCTGTAAGTGTCATTCGTCGTTTACCAGGTGGTGGTGTTCGAGAAACACGATTGTTATTTCTTTGGGATGATGGTTGTGAGCCTGAGTTATTACCTGCAAAATTAGAATATTGAAAACTATTGTTTGTAGCATGAAATCCTCTGCCTTTTGATGTGAATTGATGGTTGTGAGGACTGCGATTATTATGATTGTTTTGCTGTTGTTCGTGGTTGCATTGTTCATAGAACGCATAAGATGGAGAATGTGATGCTTCAATCCATGAATTTCGCTGTTCAAAGCCCAATAAAAGTGATACAATTTCTGAGTAGGATGGCATTGGAGGTTTAAGCATTATGGTTGTGAAAGATTCATATTTTAAGCCAAGATTTGCAAGTAAAGAGTAAACTTTTGTTTTGTCGGGTATGGGGTTGCCTATGGTTGCTAGGTTGTCACATATACTTTTGAATTTTCTCAAGTGTTCTGCTAAGAATTGACTTGGTTCCTTTTTGAGGTATGTAAGTTGTTGTCGGAGAGTAAATTCTCGTTCTTGGGAGTCTTGGGCATATGCTTCTTTCAAAGCATTCCAAACTGATTGGGATGAATCAAGACCAATAACCAGACCCAAGGTTTCTTCTGTAAGTGTCCCGATGATCCATCCACGTAGGAGACGATCTTCCTTTCTCCATTTGAGAAAATCTTTTGAGATTTTTTGTTCTGTTGCTTCACTTGTTGATGTCCTTTCTGTTATGACAATATTCGTGTACATGGCAGGTTTCATTTTTTCGCCTGTGAGAAGCCCGACCATGTCTTGACTCTCGGCTAAAGCAAGCATTTGTTCACGCCACAGAGGGTAGTTTTCTGGTGTGAGTTTGAGGGTAACAAAATTGGCAACATTGAGAGAGATTGTGGAAGCCATTGGAAAAGAAGAAAAAATGAAACTCTCTTGTCTCACAAGAAGCTCTGATACCATAAAGAAAAAATATAAAAGAGAATATTTGTGAGAAAGCTTCTCATGCAAAGCGTGAAAAGAGAGTTCTTAATTACTAATATATATACAGACTTTACAACCTAGGAGAAATATTCAGAAGGAAAGTTACAAATAAAGTAGTAAATTTGTACAGGTTGTAATTTCTATCTTAGTGCTGTTACATAGCTATTTTACAGGAGTAAATTGCTGGAGTAGATTGCTGGACTGATTTCCCTATTATGTAGTGATTGGATTCAACAAGACTCCTTGAATTACTCTTCATGATTCTTCTATTTCTAGAAAGACGACCACATCTTGGTCAACTGCCTTATCACTCTATGCAGTAGACTCAAGATGGTTGTTAGTGGATGGATTATGTTTAATAGAAAACACCTCTTCTCATTTCCCCATGGTTTAGCTAGAAAGTTTTTTCTTTTTTGCAATAAGAAAGCTAACCTTACGAGGGGATGAATGTTGTTGGGTTGCAAGTTTCCTAAGTTTGACTATATTATTTCTCTTTCAACATGTACTCTCTTTCTCTCTATATGTCTCTCTCTCTCTCTCTCTCTCTATATATATATATATATATATATATATATATATATATATATAACAATCCAAAGAAATCAAGAGAAATACAAAAATAAAAGAGGAAGAGGCTAGAGTTTCTTGATACTGCATGATGTGATCACAAATAATCTAAAGGAATAGTTTTAACCTAAATACAAAAAGATTATATATATGCTAAAGTAAAAAGAAAATAAAAATATTATTCTATCCTTAATAAATAAAACAAATTAACACCTTATTTCTTAACATCGCCCCTCAAACTTACGATACGGCAGTTAAAAGCATCGAGAGTTTGCCATCTAGAAAAAAAAAAGGGAAATAAAATGCGACTTGGTAAAGAAATCTGCAATCTACAAAGAAAAAGAAACAAAAGGCAAAGTAATGGCGCTCTGCTTGAAATGATGACAAGTAAGATGACAATCGATCTCAATATGCTTAGTTCGTTCATGAAAAATTGAATTGTGAGCAATCTGAATAGAACGTTAGTTATCACAATACATAGGAGTGGAATAAGAAAGGGAAACTCTCATATCTGCAAGTAACCAACATAACCAAATAATCTCTTTAGTAGTAGATGTCATAACACACTATTCTGTTTTGTTAGAAGATTAAGAAACAATAGATTATTTTTTGATCTTTTAAGAAATAAGAGAATCACCTAAAAAGATACAAAAACCAGTAATAGACTTGCGATCTATGGGATTACTGCCATGATTAGCATCAGAGTATGCATACAACTCCAAGGAAGAGGTGGATGGAAATAAAAGACTTTGAAATACTGTACCCCGAAGATATAGCAACTTACAAAGAAGAACTGCTCAATGAATGGTAGTAGGAGAAGCAACAACTAACTAACAATAAAAATAACATATGCCATATCTAGATAAGCAATGGTGAGATATACCAAGCTTCCAACAATAGTACAATATAAGTAGGATCTAACAAAGGTAAACCATCAAAAGAAGAATACTATATGTTAACATCAATGAGAGTATCTGTAGTCTTATTATTAGTATGTCTAACCCACTCAAGAATATCTGCAACATATTTCGACTGAAAAAGAAGATAACCTCTAGGTGAGTAGACTACTTTGATACCTAAGAAATATCGTAGAGAACCTAAATTTTTCATTTCAAACTGTCTAGTTAACTCTTTCTTTTAAACTGAAATACCATCAATGTCATCACCAGTAATAATCATGTCATCAATATATAATGATAAAATGATATGACCTGCATAAGTGCATTTAACAAAAATAGCAGAATCATGATTGGTAGAAACAAATCCAAGAGAAGAGATCACAACAGAAAATTTTTCAAACCAAGCATGAGAAGCTTGTTTAAGACTATATATCGCTTTCTTGAACTTGCAAACATACCTAGAGTCATGTGAAACACCAAGAGAGGGCACCATTCAAAAAAGTATTTTTAATATCAAGTTGGGAGATATGTCATTGACAAATCGAAGCTACTGCAATAAGAGTATGAATAGTAGTTATTTTTGCAACAGGAGCAAATATCTCCTCATAATCCATATCATACTGTTGAGAGTATCCTTTTGCAACTAACATAGCTTTGTATCGCTCAATAGACCCATCATAATTAGTCTTGATCTTATACACCCAACAACAACCAACAACACTCTTACCAGGAGTTAGAGGAACCAAATTCTAAGTATCTATTTTATGCAAAGCAGAAGGTTCCTTATCTATAACTTGCTGCCAAAGAGGATCAAGAATTGCTTCTTTATAGAAACAAGGTTCAGAGAGATAATAAATAGAAGCTAAAAAAGAAGAAGATGAAGAATAACAAGAATAGACAAAATCTGGTAACTTTATGGACTTATGAATGCATATGGATTAACATAGATATGGATCCATAATCTTAAACGGAGCTTGAGGGGCTATAAACAAAAGGGAGTTTCAAATATATCAGAGAGTAAAGTATTAGTACCTGCAGAATGATTAGTACACATTGGTTGAACATGAGAAGAGTTATTTGAAGTACTAAGAACCTGAGATGATAAACTATCAGAATCCAAAAAAAGAAAAAGGATCTATACGAATAAGATTAGATCTAATCAAGCTATAAGTAATGGATGAGATAGAAAAGAAATGTATATGCCCGAGAAAGACAATATGACGAGACATATAAAGTTTCTGAGTTATTGGATCAAAACAATAATACCCCTTTTTACCTTCACCATAACCAAGAAAGACACAAATAACGTATCGAGAGGACAACTCACTGCGTTCTACATGAAAATGAAGAATGAAACAAATACAACCAAAAACTCTAAAGAAGGAATAATAAGGGGTATACCCATATAACTTTTTGAATTGAAAAAAACCTGAAATATAAAAAGATAAAATTATATTAATTAAACCTATAGTAGTAAGAACAGCTTCTCCCCAAAACACATTAGGAATAGAAGCAGACAATAAGAGAAAATGAGCAGTTTCAATAATGTGCCTATGTTTTCTTTCAGTGACGCCATTTTGCTCAGAAGTATCTGTACATGAAATTTGATGAATGGTTTCATATAAGGCAAGAAACGCATAAAATTTATTAAAGGTGTATTCCTTACCCAAATCACACCTAAAACATTTGATAAAGCAAAATATTGAGTTTTGACAAGAGTTTAAAAGATTGTATATATCTTAAAGAATTCAGAATGATATTTCATTAAATAAGCCCAACAATAACGAGTATGATCATCAATAAAAGAAACATAATATCGAAACCTTCCTTTTGTGGCAACAGGAGAAGGTCCCTATACATCAAAATGAATCAAATTAAATGGAGAAGAAGAAGCAGAAATACTTCGATTAAAAGGTAAAGTGAGAAATTTTACTAGTTTACATCCACTACAATCAGAAATATCACAAGTTTGCAAATTTCCTAAAGCTTATGTGGATACCAAAAATCTCAAAAGAGAAGACGAAACATGACCTAGATGAGAATGCCATAAATAAAAACTAAAAGAAGAAGGACTCAAATGAATAGATACAAATCAACACTAGTAGTAGCAGCAGTACTAGTAACTGACACTTTTAACTCATCCAAAATATATAGTCCTTTCTTCTTACGACCTGTCCCAATCAGCTTCTAAGACTGCAGATCCTGTACATAATAAAATAAAGAGAGGAAAAGATGACTAAATAATCACTAAAATCATATAAATGACCAATAAAAGCAGGATTCAATGTGAGTTTCAGAATAAGATAAACATTAGAGAGAGACAAGTGAGGTGTGATAATAGAACCAATACTTACTAAGGGTATGGGAGTGCCATCAACAATCATGACAGGAATAGAAGGTGAAGGGGACACAAAAGCAAAATATAAATAATCTAGAGACATGATGTGAAACACCAGAATCTAAGACCCATTCAGAATATAACATATGTGAAGAACTATGAGGCAACCGACATATGAAAGAAAAAAAATATAACTTGTGGTTGTAAGGAGAGAAACTTTTGAAATTGCCCAGCTAGAGTACTAGGATCAATGAAAGGACCTGATAAAACTACCGCTGTAGTAATGTGGGTGGTGATTTGTAGCCCTAAGATGGTTTATGAGCATTAAATTTTGTCTGGCTGTCAGACTTCCAAGCTTGATTTTATTGTCTCAACTTGGGACATTGAGTCTTGCAATTACCTTTTTGCTTACAGAAACTGTACTCGTTAAAGGCAACTCTTGTGTAAGGTTTATTCTGATTATTAAAGAATGACTTAGAACATACTACTAGCACAAAAGGATTTGAAGTATAAAGAATTTTCTTTTCAAAATAAGATTGAAGATGTATTTCTTTAACCAATAACTCATTAACAATTGAGTCAACAAAAGACAGTGGGGAACAATGATAAATTAAACCTCTAAGTCCTTTAAAATTACTGCGAAGTGCCGTTAAAAACTGTATCAATCGTTGCTGCTCTCTACGAGCAATATAGGTACCATATGCCTTTAATTCTGCTGATTCTGTAAGAGCCAATTGATCCTAAAGATCTGTCATAGCAGAATAAAGCTCTTATTTTTCTGGTGAAGAGCTCGTATGTCATTCTCTAATTGATACTATTTTGTAAAATTTAATTGCGTGAATAACCTTTGTTATCTCATACTTCGCCACCTGTGTATTTATGGAATGCTCAATAGAATTGTTAATCCTAGTAATAATCTTTGCAATGTTTGCTTTCCAAGCATCTATCAAAGCAGCATAACCCTCATCAGTATTCCTAGGTATCACGGAAGTTCCACTAACATATCCCTACATATTTTTACCCTTAAAAAAATTTCTCATCACATAACTCCAATACAAATAATTCTTTCCATCCAACTTCATACTCACAGACTGAAACTTATCATCTCTTTCAGTAGTCATAATCAACAAAAAAAAAAAGGCAGAATGCAAAAGAAAGGAAAACAAAATACTAGATTGCAAAAACTAAACAAATATCTTCTAGAAGTTACACAATCACTCCAAAAAGAAAATCAGGGCTTCACCCTAAACCCCAGCAGTTGGATCCATAAAAGTTGTGTTTGAGATTACACCTCATTCCATAAAACCATGCTTTGATATCATGTTAAACAATAAAAAAAAAGAAGAGAAATACAAAAATAATATAGGAGGAGGCTAGAGTTTCATTGATATTGCATGATGTGATCATAAATAATCTAAAGAAATATGTTTAACCTAACTATAAAGAGATTATATATAGGCTAAACTAAAAAGAAAATAAAAATATTATTCTCCTCTTAATAAATAAAACAAAACAACCCTTTATTTCTTAACAAATTTCACCTAAGTCCTCTTAGAGTTTGAACTAAATTTTCACTCAACTCCTCTTTGAGTTCGAACTAAATTTTTTTAATGATGATTCTAAGTATCTTACACCCAGTGAGGCGGATTTTTTTTAAAAGTAATACTAATAAGCCCCCAACTTATTATGAGTTTTCTTTGTTAATTTTTAATGTGTTAATTTTTTAGAATACGCTAAACTTATCCTAGTTTAAATAAATTAGTCCCAACATTTTTTAATCTGTTAGAACCAATTTGTTAAAACTAAGATAGCAAATTGTGGGGACTAATTGTTAACATTAAGATAAGTGTGTTCTAATTAGAGAAAAAAAAGTGACACTTCAAGGATTGAATTGTGAAGCAGAAAATAAATCGAAGGTTGATTTGTAGTTATTGGTTTTTTTTTCCTTTGATTTTGAGAGGGGAGAGGAATGAAAACTGCTTCTTTAAAATCACATAGAAAAAAGACTTGTATTATTTGACGTAAAAACTGCTTTCTAGATGCATCTCGAGTTCCTAGCAATCAATGAAAAGAATATTGAATATTATTTATTTTGGGTTCATGATTGTGGAACGATTACTATACATAGATGCATGTATTTGCTTCTTCGATGAATCTAGGTGGGATGATTAGAGATCCACTAATTTGCCTCTCTTTTTTTGGAAAATGTTGCTTTATTCTAAATTATTAAATAAAAACAAAAACAAAAACAGCGGCGTATAGCAGAATGTTTCGAGCAGAAACATTTGTTCAGGGACATGATATTTCAATTGTTTTTTCTTGAGTCGAAGCATCACCAGAGCGGCAAGAACCATGAAGGAGTTGAACAAACAAAACTGCAGTCTCTGTTCTTATTTTTCTCTTTATACGTGTACTCAAAAGACACAAAGCTAAGCAATGAAGGCTTGCCCTTTCACTACTCTTAAGTAACAAAATCCCAAATTGCACACAAATCTAAACACAACATCATCCATAAGAAGCTATATTTCTATATTTTTGTGTTTACTTAACATACATATCATTAGATGTGATCATTTTCGGTTTGGTTTGGTTTTTTAGAAGAAAAATCGGTTCAAACCGGTTTGGCTCGGTTTTGTTCGGTTTGGCTCGTTTTTTTTTCGGTTTTTTCGGTTTGGGTTCGGTTCGGTTTTTTTCAGTTTCAGGCTTATAAAACCGAAACCAAACCGGTCGGTTTTTTCAAAATTTTAATTGGTTTTTTTTACGGTTCGATTTTTCCAGTTTTATCAGTTTAATCTGATTTTTACTTATCAATGTATAGCATAAGAAAATACAGCACAAACCAGAAGCAATCAAGGGAAAGCTGGCACAACCTTGTCTCATTATTTATGATATTTTAGTAGTGGTGATGAATGATCTATGGTAAAACAAATGCTATTTTTTTTTCTCTTGAAATCCCAATTGATCAAATAATGAGGACAATGTATGGCTATGTTTAGTACATCCCATGAAGTGACATGAATACATCACGGTTTTAGTCAACAAAATCGCTACACCCTGCATAAAAGAACCAAAATTGACCGCTCAATTCCAATAACCAGACAACAATGTAGATTAAATATTAGTTTATCAAATCCTTCGGCTAAAGGCGGTTCAGTAATAATTGGGTTTTAAATTATTTTTTATTTAAAAATATTTTATAAATTTATTTTTTATATCAACATATTAATATTAAATACAATTTAAAAATATTAAAAAATAAATTTAAAATAAAAATAATAAACTTTTACAAAAACACTTTTTAACTATAAAAATACACTTTGTGGTGTAGATTAAATTTTAGTTTATCAATCATTCACCTATATGTTAAGTTGGTTTTGCATCGAAGTAATAATTGGTTTTTAAAGTATTTTTTATTTAAAAATAAATCAATATAGTATATTTTTTAATTTTTTAAAAATTTAATTTTAATATTAATATATCAAAATATTTAAAAATATAAAAATAATTTTTAAAATAATTTTTTTTTTACAAAAACATTTTCTATCTGCAAAAATGAACAGGTGTGGTGTAGTCTTTATCTATGACGTAGATCTCAATCAACACATGAGCAACTTGTTCAATGATAGCTCAATTAGTTTGTCCTCTTCAATGGCTCTAAATCAATTAATGACATTAGCTCTGTAATTTGTGTTGTAATTTTTAAAAAATGACAGAAAAAAATAAATGAAATTGAGTGAATCAAGAAGAAATAAAATATAATAAAT
>Ga0307510_10004514_pt1 | contig 16378 bp, 16 predicted proteins | sample 12_EM_MG_FD_207224 | JGI IMG/M metagenome (GOLD analysis project Ga0307510, IMG submission 207224) | Populus trichocarpa ectomycorrhiza microbial communities from riparian zone in the Pacific Northwest, United States - 12_EM | ecosystem: Host-associated > Plants > Roots > Unclassified | place...
GCAATTCACTTATATTCACAAATCTGTGTATGGAAGCAGCGCCTTCGCTTGAATGGTTCACGATGGGTAGAAGCTCCACATGGTCTTCAGGAAATGGAAAGGGGCTCTCCCATGGGCAACAAACTGTACGTCGGTAATCTTTCATACAACATTCGTGACGAGGATCTGCAGCAAGCGTTCGCCCAGTACGGCGGCGTTTCCTCGGCCAAGGTCATGATGGACCGTGACACCGGCCGCTCCAAGGGCTTCGGCTTCGTGGAGATGAGCTCGGATGCGGAAGCGCAATCTGCCATCAACGGCATGAACGGCCAGGCCCTCGACGGCCGCGCCATCGTCGTCAACGAGGCCCGCCCGCGCGAAGAGCGTCCGGGTGGCTTCGGCGGCGGTCGCCCGGGTGGCGGCGGTGGTGGCTTCGGCGGTGGTGGCGGTGGCCGCTCCGGCGGCGGTGGTGGTGGCTACGGTGGCGGCGGCGGCGGCGGTGGTGGCGGCTACGGCGGTGGTGGCGGTGGCCGCTCCGGCGGTGGCGGCGGCTACGGCGGCGGCGGTGGTGGCCGTTCGGGTGGCGGCGGTGGCGGTGGCCGCGGCGGTTACTGAACCCGGTTCATCCTCTCGACAAGAAGCGGTGGCGCGAAAGCCCACCGCTTTTTTCATTGCTGCGATGAGTGATGCGGCGCGCGCGGCTTGCGGCCACGTCCTGAAGCCAGACGATCGAACAGCGCGTTCGGCAGCACCCGCATCAGCTTGGCCACCAGCGCCATCTGCCACGGGATGACGCGGTAGCTGGTGCCGCGTTCGATCGTCTCGAAGGCCTGGTTCGCGAAGTCGTCGGCCTGCATCAGAAAGGGCATGCTGTACGGGTTGCCGCGCGACAGCGGCGTGTCCACATACCCCGGGCTGATCGTGACGACCTTGACGCCGCTGCTGCGCAACTCGACGCGCAGACTCTCGCAGTAGCTGATCGCCGCGGCCTTGCTCGAACAGTAGCCGCCGTGCCCCGGCAGACCGCGGATGCCGGAGACGCTCGCGATGCCGACGAAGGTGCCGCTGCGACGCGCCACCATGGGTGACACGAACGGCTGGAAGGTGGCGGTCATGCCGAGGTTGTTGGTCTCGTAGAGCGCACGCATGACCTCCAGGTCTTCGTAGACCGCGGTGTCCATGCCCACGCTGAAGCCGGCCGCCGCGATCACGACGTCGGGCAGGCCTTGCGCCGCGATGCACGCGCGCCCGGCGCCGGTGATGGCGGCGGTGTCGCGCACATCGGCCTGGTAGACGGCCCATGTCGACGCGGCGAAGCCTTGCGACTGCGCCCAGGCCTCGACCTCCGCCACGCGGCGCGCCACCAGCGCGAGCCGATAGCCCGCGCGGTGGAAGCGCACGGCCAGCGCCTGGCCGATGCCGCTGGACGCGCCGGTGATGAAGACCAGGGGCGCGTTCGCATTCATGCGGGCTCCTCCTCGCGGTGGCGAATCATGGCTTGCTCGCCGGCGCCGCGGCCGGCGGCGTGAGCACGCTGCGCACGTGGCCCTTCAGGTCGAGCACGTGCGCCAGGTTGTCGTAGGCCATCGTGTCGGCACGCATCTCGGTGCTGCCCTGCGTGATCACCACCGGCAGGTGCGAGCGCACCTGCTCGGTGTTCTGGAAGCAATGCAGGAACTCGCCGCGGAAGTCGATCGCCGGGTCCTTCTCGGTGGCTTCGCGCACCACGTGCGCGGCGCCGCTGAGCTGGATCTCGCTGCCGTCGCGATTGGCGAGCGCGCTGCGTGCGGTCGCGTTGGTGATGCGGCCGTCGGCACCGAACGCGCGGATGCGCGGGTTGTCGATCTCGACCGTGTCGGTGTCGGGATAGTGGCGCAGCACGTCGCCCTCGATCTGGACGCGCAGCACGCCGCTCGCCGCGAAGCGCTGCACCAGGAATTGCGTCATCGTGTAGTCAGGCTCGTGGCGCAGCGGCGCGACGACGGCATCGGTGTCGAACAGCGGCGTGTTCTTCACCAGCCACCAAGTGCCGAGCGCGAGCACGGCCATCAGCAGCAGCGGCAGGTAGGCCGAGACGGCATCGGTCACGCGCCAGGGCCAGGCGCCCCGCAGGATCCGGGCGACGGCGCTCACCGGCGTGCCTTCACGCGCCACCGCCGTCCAGCGTGACGAGGTGGCCGCGCAGCGCATCGGCGTAGCGGCCGGCGGCCATCAGCAGCAGGTCGCAGCATTCGCGCGCGGCGCCGTGGCCGCCTGGCGCGAGCGTCACGTGATGCGCCACGGCCTTGACCTCCACATGCGCATTCGCCGGGGCGCAGGCGAACGCGGCGCGGGTCAGCAGCGGCAGATCGGGCCAGTCGTCGCCCATCGCGGCGAGCGTGTCCCAGCCGAGCTGCAGCGTGGCCATCACGCTGTGGGCGGCAGCGAGCTTGTCGCTGGCGCCGTACACCGCGTGCGCGATGCCAAGGTCGGCCACCCGTCGGCGCACCGCAGGCGAGTCGCGGCCGGTGATCACGACCGGCACGATGCCGTATTGCGCCAGCAGCTTCAGGCCGTGGCCGTCGAGCGTGTTGAAGGCCTTGAACTCCTCGCCGCGTTCGCCGATGTAGATGCGGCCATCGGTGAGCACGCCGTCGACGTCGAAGATCGCCCAGCGCACACCCTGCGCGCGCAGCAGCAGTTCGGGCGGATGCGTGAGACGCGGCGCGATGGCCCGCGTGGCCGCGGCACTCGTCTGAGCGTTCATCAGATGACCTTGGCGCGCATCAGGTCGTTGGAGTTGAGCGCGCCGACGAGCGTGCCGGCGGCGTCGATCACCAGCACGCTGGTGATGCGGTGCTGCTCCATCACATCGGCCGCGTCGACCGCGAGTGCGTCCGCGCTGACGAGCTTGGGACCGGGGTGCATGACATCGGCCGCGACCAGCGCGCGCAGATCGGCACCGCGTTCGATCAGGCGGCGCAGGTCGCCGTCGGTGAAGATGCCCAGCACGCGGCCGGCGTCGTCGCTGACGGCGGTGAAGCCCAGGCCCTTGCCAGTCATCTCGCGCAGCGTGTCGGTGAACGAGGTCTGCGGGCCGACGCGCGGCACGTCGTCACCGCTGCGCATCAGGTCGCGCACATGCATCAGCAGCTTGCGGCCCAGGCTGCCACCGGGGTGCGAGCGCGCGAAGTCTTCCTCGCGGAAGCCGCGCGCATCGAGCAGCGCGACCGCCAGCGCATCGCCCAGCGCCATCTGCGCCGTGGTGCTCGCAGTGGGCGCGAGGTTGAGCGGGCAGGCTTCCTGATCGACCGCGCTGTTGAGCACGATGTGCGCATGCTGCGCCAGCGTGGATTCGGTGCGGCCGGTCATCGCCACGAGCGTCACGCCGAGCCGCTTGAGCGCCGGAATGATCGCGGCGAGTTCGTCGCTCTCGCCCGAGTTGGAGATCGCGAGCACCACGTCGCCCGAGGCCACCATGCCCAGGTCGCCGTGGCTCGCTTCGCCCGGGTGCACGAACATCGCCGGCGTGCCGGTGGAGGCGAGCGTGGCGGCGATCTTGCGGCCCACGTGGCCGCTCTTGCCCATGCCCATCACGACGACGCGGCCGCCGCATTCGAGCATCGCGCGGCAGGCGGTGCCGAAGCTCTCGCCCTGGCGCGCTTTCAGGCCGATCAACGCACGTGCCTCGATGTCGAAGGTGTCGCGCGCGAGCTGCAGCGCGCGCTCGGCGCTGAAGTCGGGGAATGAGGGTTTTGCAGGCACTGTGCGGCTCGGGGCGTCCAGTAGGATCGGCCGATTCTATGGGCCCACGGCACGGCGATTGCAGCCCCGCCATTCGATGACCTCCTCCGCACTCGCTCTCGTCCTGCTGTACCTCGTCGCCGCGGTGGCGGGCGTCGTCGTGTGCCGCATGGCCAAGCTGCCGCCGATGCTGGGCTACCTGACGGTCGGCGTGCTGATCGGGCCGAACGCGATCGCGCTCGCGAAGGAAACCTCGGGCGTCAACTACCTCGCCGAGTTCGGCGTCGTGTTCCTGATGTTCGTGATCGGGCTGGAGTTCAACCTGCCCAAGCTCAAGAGCATGCGCAAGCTGGTGTTCGGGCTGGGCCTGAGCCAGGTCGCGCTGACGATGCTCACCGCGGTCGTCGCCAATCTCGCGCTGGGCTGGGCGCTGACGCAGGTCGGCCGGCAGTGGGGGCTGGGCTGGCAGAGTTCGGTCGCGCTCGGCGGCGCGCTGGCGATGAGCAGCACCGCGATCGTCGTCAAGCTGATGGCCGAGCGGCTGGAGCTCGAGAGCGAGCACGGCCGGCGCGTGATGGGCGTGCTGCTGTTCCAGGATCTGGCCGTGGTGCCGCTGCTGGTGCTGATCCCGGCCCTCGGTTCGCCGCCCAACGAACTGCTGCGCGAACTCGCGATCGCCGGGCTGAAGGCCGCGGCGCTGTTGACCGTGCTGCTGGTCGGCGGCCAGCGCGTGATGCGTTGGTGGCTCACCATCATCGCGCGGCTCAAGAGCGAGGAGCTGTTCGTGCTGAACCTGCTGCTCGTCACACTGAGCCTGGCGTGGCTGACCGAGCACGCCGGCCTGTCGCTCGCGCTCGGTGCGTTCGTGGCCGGCATGCTGATCGCCGAGACCGAATACAAGCACCAGGTCGAGACCGACATCCGGCCGTTCCACGACGTGCTGCTCGGCCTCTTCTTCATCACCATCGGCATGAAGCTCGACGTCGAGGAAGTGTGGCGCCAGTGGCCGCTGGTACTGGGCCTGACGATCGCGCCGGTGCTGTTCAAGTTCGTGCTCGTGACGCTCTTGGCGCGCATCTTCGGCGCCGCGCCGGGCGTGGCCTTGCGCACCGGCCTGTACCTCGCGCAGGCCGGCGAGTTCGGCTTCGTGCTGCTGGCGCTGGCCACCGACAACCACCTGCTGCCGGCCCAGTTGCAGAACCCGGTGCTGGCGAGCATGGTGCTGTCGATGCTCGCGACGCCGTTCATCGTGATGTACAGCAACCGCATCGTGATGCGGCTGTCGGCGAGCGACTGGCTGATGCAGTCGGTCGCGATGACGACGATCGCCAAGCGCGCGATCAATGCCGAGGCCCACATCATCATCGCCGGCTACGGACGCAGCGGCCAGAACCTGGCGCGGCTGCTCGACGGCGAAAGCATTCCGTACATGGCGCTCGACCTCGACCCCGACCGCGTGCGCCAGGCCGCCGCGGCCGGCCAGAGCGTCGTCTTCGGCGATGCCGCGCGGCTGCAAAGCCTGATGGCCGCCGGCCTCGCGCGTGCAAGCGCGGTGGTGGTCAGCTACCACGACACGCCCTCCGCGCTGAAAATCCTGCGGCTCGTGCAGGCGCATGCGCCCAAGGTGCCGGTGATCGTGCGCACCATCGACGACAGCGACATCGAGCGGCTGCAGGCCGCCGGCGCGACCGAGGTCGTGCCCGAGGCGATCGAGGGCTCACTCATGCTCGCGAGCCATGCGCTCGCGCTCGTCGGCGTGCCGATGCGGCGCGTGATCCGCGTCGTGCAGGACCAGCGCGACGCGCGCTACGGCCTGCTGCGCGGCTACTTCCACGGGGCCGACGACGACACCGCCGACGAACTCCGCGCCGCCCGGCTGCTCAGCGTCACGCTGCCCGCCGCCGGCAGCCACCTCGGCCAAAAGCTCGCCGCGCAGGCGCTGCACGCGCTCGGCGTCACGGTGGTCTCGGTGCGGCGCGCCAGCGGCGCGGTCACCAAGCCGGACGACGCGATGGTGCTCGCCGGTGGCGACACGCTGGTGCTGTCCGGCCTGCCGGAGCGGCTCGCGCTGGCCGAGGCGAAGTTGCTGGGGCGCGGTTGAGGGCGTCAGACCATGAGGCTGAGCGACTACGCCGATGTGATCAACGCTTCAGACGCGGCGGTGTTCGATTCGCTGATGCTTCGTTTCGCCCACCATCACGGCTTTGGCATCATCTCGGGCTTGCTCGTGGTGGAAGGCGCGCAAGGACAAGTCGACACCATTCCATGGGGCAACACGCCACCGGCGTTCGCCTCGACCTTCTCCGACACCGAGATCGGCAAGCGTGACCCCGTGCTGCGTCGACTGAAGCACCTCAGCACACCTTTCACCTACGACCAGTCGACCTACGTGAACGAACACGCGGCCGATCTCTGGGAGACGCAGGCGCCATTCGGCTACAAGACGGGCATCGCGATGGCCGCGCATCTGCCGCAGGGCATGCACTTCGTGAAGGGTGTCGATCGGGCGGAGCCGCTCCCGCGCGACGAGCGCGCGTTGAGCCGTTTGATCGCCGACTTGCGGCTGCTGGCGTCCTATGCGCAGGTGGCGGCCATTCGATTGCTGGCGCCTCAGGCGAGGGCTCGCCGTCTCGATTTTCCGGACTGACTAGACGACCGGTTGGCGAAGCAGCCTCGTCCAATGCGGACGACGCGCAAGCGCGGCGTGCGGCTCAGCTGAACGGCGTCTGCTTCGCGATCATCGCGCGCATGCGCGCGGCCATCACGCCGCCGGCGGTGCGCAGCAGTTCGAGGGCCAGCGCCGGCAGGCGTTGCGCCATTTCCTCCAGGCGCGGGCCGCGCAGTGCGAACACGACGCAGGGCGTCATCGCCTCGACGTTGGCCATGCGCGGCATGTCGGTGAACAGGCCGGGCTCGCCGACCACGGAGCCGGTGCGCAGGATGGCGATGCGGCTGCTGCCCGGCGCACCGCCCGACACGAACACCTGCAGGCTGCCCTGCGCGAGGAAGTACATCGTGCGGTCGGCGTCGCCCTGCTTGATCAGCAGGTCGCCGGCGCGGATCTCGTGGCGCGTGAGGTAGGGCGCGATCGAGCGCCACTGGTCGGCGGTGAGCCGGGTGCGAAACGCGTCTTCCGCATTCAGCGTCTGGATCGCTTGGACGAGTTCGTTGAGCTCCATCTGGGTCTTCTCCGCCACGCGCCGTCTCGATGCGGCACATGCGCGATTATCGGCCGAGCCAGGCGCAGCGCCACATGCGACGGACCCGGAGGGCGACCCTTTGTCGCCGCGCGGCTTCCGCCTGTCGGTTTGGCGGCGCGGTTTATCGGCGGATACAGCGCGCGCAGCACTCACGCAGCACTTGCGTAGAAGCGGCCGGCCGCGACTCAGCGACTCAGCGATCTCAGTGCCAGTAGCGCGTCACCGCGAAGTCGCTGTTCGAATCACTGGCCGAGCCGGCGAGGATGCTGCGCACCGTCGGCACGCGCTCGTCCGCCTGCAGAACCAGCGCCCGGCCTTCGTCGGCCTTGGTGCCGGCGGCGACTGCGGTGATCGTGATGCCGGCCGTGCCGAAGGTGGCGTCGAGTGTGCCGTTGGTGTTGTAGCGCGCCACGACGAAGTCGCCGGCCGAGCTGTTGCCCGCATAGACCCAGCCGCCGACGACCAGCTTGCCATCGGCCTGGCGTGCCACCGCATGGGCCTCGTCCCAGTTGGTCGCGCTGACCTTGGTGATGACGCGACCGCTGCCGCCGAAGCCTTCGTCGGCGATGCCGTCTTCGCTCAACTGCAGCAGCGCGAAGTCATGGTTCACGTGGCCGGTCACGACGATCTTGTTCTCGCTCGTCACGATCACGGCCCGCGCCGCGCCGATCACGGAACCGAACGCGCCATCGAGCCGCTGACCGATCGCGAAGCCGGCGTCGACGCTGCCGTTGGCGTTGTAGCGCGTGATGGTGAAGTCGCCTTCGCCGCCGGCCGCCACGATCTTCACTTCGCCGCCCGTGGTCTGCAGTGCCAGCGCATAGATCGAGTCGCGTGCGTTCAGGCCGTGGATGGGCGTGATGACCTGGCCGTTGTTGCCGAAGCTGGCGTCGAGCGCGCCGTTGGCCTGGTAGCGGGCGAGCGCGAAGTCGATGCCGCGCAGCGCGGTGTTGGTGTGGCCACCGGCCACGATGCGGCCATCGGGCTGCACGACCACCGCATACGCCGTGTCGGACTGGCTGCCGAACGAGGTCACGACCTTGCCGCCGTTGCCGAACGTGGTGTCCAAGCTGCCGTCGGCGTTGTAGCGCACCAGCGCGAAGCTCTTGCCCTTGGGCGACACGTCGTTGGAGCCGGCGACGACGATCTTGCCGTCGGCCTGCAGCGCGACCGCGAAGGCCTCGTCGCTGCCGCCGTCGATGTCGGTCGTGACCTTGCCTGCGGTGCCGAAGGTGGTGTCGATCGCGCCGTCGCGCTGGTAGCGCACGAGGACGAAATCGGTCCCGGTCGCGCCGCCCATGTTGGCGTGGCCGGCGACGACGAGCTTGCCGTCAGGCTGGACCGCCATCGCTTCGGCGTAGTCATCGGAGCCGATGCCGGTGATGGCCTTGCCGCCCGCACCGAAGCTGGTGTCGAGCGCGCCGGGCAGGCCGCGCACCGTGACGGTCACCGCTTTCGTTGCCGAGACCGTGCCCGAGACGCCGTTGACGGCGGCATCCGTCGGCAGCGAGTGCGGCGCCGCGGCATCGGCCTGCAGCGTGATGTGCGCGGTGGTCGCGCCCTTGGCGATGTTGGCAGCGGCGGCGCTGACGCCGGCGGGCAGGCCCGTGAGGGCCACATCCACGGCGCCGTCGAAGCCTGCGTCGCGCGTGATCGTGGCGTCCAGCGTCACGCTGGTGCCTTGCAGGATCACGGCCTTCTGCGTCGACAGCGCGATCGTGAAACCGGCCGCAGCCGGTGGCGGCGGTGTGCCGGCGGGGTCGGAGGTGCCGGTGCCCGGGCTGGTGACCGGGTCGCTGGAGCCGCCGCCGCCGCAGGCGGCCAGTGCGACGAGGAGGGCCGCGAGTGCGACGCCTCGCATCGCCCGCATCGAGAGTGTGTGGTGGGTCATGATGAGTCTTCCTGAAGGTGGTGTGGGCCCCGGCCGGAAGGACCTGTTCGGTCCGCGGTGTGTCGTTCGCCGGGGCTGCAAAACGACTGGAATGGACTGTAGAAATCGGCCGCGCGGGCCACATCGGCCGAAGGAGCCAGTGGCCCATCGGCGCGGAGCCATGCGGTGGGATCAATGGCCGCCTGGGAACCTGCTGTTACGGGGTTAGGCGGTTTCCTACAGACCGCGGCGCGCGGGCTCGTCACACTGACGTGGTCAATGTGAACGACTCCGGAGGCCCCGATGAACACCCGATTGATTTCCATCCTGCTGCTGGGCGGCAGCATCGGCACGCAGGCGCTCGCCGACGAGCCGGGGCGGCATCCGTCCTACCTGCATGCCTTGTCCGACCTGCGCGCGGCGCAATGGCAGATCGATCACCGGCGTCCGGAAGACCCGCACATCTCGCGCGCCGAAACCGACATCCACGAGCACATCGCGGCGGCGATCACCGAGGTGCAGCGCGCGGCCAAGCAGGACGACAAGCCCGCGCAAGACCGTGTGCCTGTCGACACAGGCACGCACGAAGGACGTTTGCACGCGGCGGTCGACCTGCTGCGCAAGGCGCGTGACGACATCGCACGACCGGAAGACGACCCGCGCGCGCGCCGCTTCCAGGAGAACGGGCTCGCGCAGGTGGACGCGGCGATCTTTGCGGCCGAACGCGCGATCGGCGACGTTCAGCGCGAGGGCGCGCCGCGGCGGTGAGGCTTGGCTTCGGCCGAGACTACTTTCCGATGCAGAACCGGCTGAAGATTTCCCCGAGCAACTGATCCGAACTGAACGCGCCGGTGATCTCGCCGAGTGCATCGTGCGCGAGGCGGAGTTCTTCGGCGAGCAGGTCGAGCGCGGCATCGGCGCGTTCGGCTTGTTCGCTGGCGTTGCTCAGGTGTTCGCGCGTGGCGCGCAAGGCCTGGATGTGGCGCGTGCGCGCGATGAACACGCCTTCGGGTTGCCCATGCCACCCGGCGAGCGCGAGCAGGCGCGCGCGCAATGCGGCGATGCCTTCGCCGCTGAGCGCAGAGAGTCTCAGGCCATCAGGGTCGACCGCTACCGAAGGCGCCGCGTCGGCCTTGTTGTAGACATGCAGCAGGCGCTGGCTGTCGACCAGGCCGGCAGGTAGCCGCGACTGGATGTCGGCCTCGCCGGCGTCGTAGTCGGCCTCGCCGGTGCGCGTGAGGTCGTGCATGAACAGCACCGCGTCGGCGCGCTCAATCTCGCTCCAGCTGCGCGCCACGCCGATGCGCTCGACCTCGTCGATCGACTCGCGCAGCCCGGCGGTGTCGATCACGTGCACCGGCACGCCCTCGATCTGGATGGTGCTCGTGACCTTGTCGCGCGTGGTGCCGGCGATCGGCGTGACGATCGCGAGTTCGGCGCCGGCCAGCGCGTTGAGCAGCGAACTCTTGCCCACGTTGGGCTGGCCGGCGAGCACCACGCTGATGCCTTCGCGCAGCAGCACGCCCTGGCGCGCGCGTTCGAGCACCTTGTCGAGTTGCGCGGTGATGTCGTGCAGGCGGCCGCGCGCGTTCGCCTTCTCGAGGAAGTCGATCTCTTCCTCGGGAAAGTCGAGCGTGGCCTCGACCAGCATGCGGAGCTGGATCAGGCGGTCGCGCAGCGCGTTGACCTCGTCGGAGAACGCGCCCGAGAGCGACCGCCCCGCGGAGCGCGCCGCGGCCTCGGTGCTGGCCTCGATCAGGTCGCTGACGGCCTCGGCCTGAGCGAGGTCGAGCTTGTCGTTGAGAAACGCGCGTTCGGTGAATTCGCCGGCACGCGCCAGCCGCAGGCCGGGGCCGGCTTCAAGGCAACGTGCCAGCAACAGCTGCAGCACGACCGGGCCGCCGTGCGCCTGCAGCTCCAGCACGTCTTCGCCGGTGTAGGAATGCGGCGACGGGAAGTGGATCGCCAGGCCCTGGTCGATGACGGCGCCGGCCGCATCGGCGAAGGGCAGATAGGTCGCCACGCGCGGAACGAGGCGCTTGCCGAACAAGGCCAGAACCAGGGCCGAGAGATCGGGCCCCGAGACCCGCACGATGCCCACCGCGCCCCGCCCTGCGGCCGTGGCGACGGCGACGATGGCATCGCGGTGGCGGGGCAGCATGGCCGGATGCGCGTGGGCGCAGGTGACTTGCGTCGTTACTTGTTCAACACGCCGAGCCGCTTGTTGATCACGTACTGCTGCGTGATCGACAGGATGTTGTTGGTGAGCCAGTACAGCACCAGGCCGGACGGGAACACGAAGAACATCACCGAGAAGATCAGCGGCATGAACCACATCATCTTGGCCTGCACCGGGTCCGGCGGCGTCGGGTTCAGCCAGGTCTGCAACAGGCTGGTGAGCGTCATCAGGATCGGCAGGATGAAGTACGGGTCCTTGGCGGACAGGTCGGTGATCCAGCCCAGCCACGGCGCGCCGCGCATCTCGACGGTGGACAACAGCACCCAGTACAGCGAGATGAAGAACGGCATCTGCACGAAGATCGGCAGGCAGCCGCCCAGCGGGTTGATCTTCTCCTCGCGGTAGATGCGCATCATCTCCTGCTGCATCTGCTGCGGCTTGTCCTTCAGGCGCTCGCGCATCTCGGTGATGCGCGGGTTGATGGCCTTCATCTTGGCCATCGAGCCATAAGCCTTGGCGTTGAGCCAGTAGAACGCGATCTTCAGCAACACGACCAGGCCGACGATGGACCAGCCCCAGTTGCCCAGAATCTTGTGGATCTGCGTCAGCAGCCAGAACAGCGGTTCGGCCAGGATCTTGAAGATGCCGTAGTCCTTCACGAGCTCCAGGCGTGGCGCGAGCTTGGCGAGCTTTTCTTCTTCCTGCGGGCCGACGAACAGCTTCGCGTCGAAGGTCTTGGTGGCGCCGGCGGCGATCTCGCCGAGCGGCACGAACATCCCGACCGAGTAGACGTGCGCCTGGCCGCCGGTGACGGGGTTGCGCACTTCGGCCTTGCCGGTGAAGTATTCGCGCGGCTGCTTGCTGCCGTCGGCCTTGTCGATCAGCCAGGCCGAGGCGAAGTAATGCTGCACCATCGCGATCCAGCCGCTGTCGCCTTCGGTCGTGTGGTCCTGCTTGTCGCCGGGCACGCGCTTCTCGATCGCCTTGAAGTCGATCTTCTGGAACTTGTTGCCGTCGTCGATGGCCGGGCCGGTGAAGGTCGAGTACACGCTCGATCCGCCCGGCGGCGGCACGCCATCGCGCACCAGCTGCAGGTACAGGCGCGGCGACACGGCCGCACCGGATTCGTTGACGACCTCGTTCTTCACGTCGACCACGTAGTCGCCGCGCTTGAAGGTGTAGGTCTTGACGAGCTTGACGCCACCGACCACCGGTGATTCGAACTTCACCTGGAGCGAATCCTGGCCCGCGGCCAGCGTGCGCTCGCCCGGCACCAGCGTCATCAGCGTGTGGTGGTTGGGCAAGCCCGAGCCGCCCGCCGTGGGGATCAGGCCCGACTCGGCCACATACAGCCGCTCGGCAGATTCGTCGAACAGCACGATCGGGCCTTGCGCTGCCGCGGTGGGCTTGGCCTTGCCGAACAGCTCGAGGATCGGCTCGTACCACTCCTTCAGCACGAGGTCGGGGTACTTGAGCAGTTCGAGGCGCGCCAGCGTGCCGCCTTCGCTGCTGAGCGTGGCCTTGACCACATCGGTCGTGATCGTGACGCGCTCGGCCGCGACCGGCGCCGCGCTGGCAGGGGCGCCTGGCGTCGTCGACGTGGGTGTGGCGCCGGCGGTTGCGCCAGCCGCAGCCGGCGCACTGCCGGCCACCGGCGCGTTCGCGGCGACCTTGGCCGGCGCGGGACTGAAGAACGACGGCTGCCCGTTGTGCTTGTTCCACGCGTCGTAGATCAAGAACAGCGACATCGAAAAGACCACCCACAGCAGGGTGCGGCGCATATCGGTCATGGGGAAATCTGGTTGTCTAACGAGGAGGGAGGCAGACTGCCGGAGCGATCTGACGCGCCGGTGACGAAATGACGGAAGAGGCGCGGTGCGTGCTCAGGCACAGGGTCGTGGCCCGCTTCGCAGAACGGATGGCAACGCGCCAGCCGATGCAGCGTGAGGTACGTGCCCGCGGCCGCGCCATGGCGCTCCAGCGCCTGCAGCGCGTAGGCCGAGCAGCTCGGCTCGAACCGACAGCTGGGCTGCAGCCACGGGCTCAGCAAGAGCCTGTAGCCACGCACGAGCAGCATCAGCGCGCGCCGGGGAAGGGACGAGCAGACCGACCACATGGCAAGCGGCTGGCGTGAATCAGCGCGCACCGACGGCGCGCGCGGCGCTGGCGAGCAGCTGCTGGAGTTCGGTTCGCGCCACGCGCTTGAGCTCGTCGGACGCAGCGCTCACGAAGCGCTGGCGATCGAAGGGCGCGCGCAAGCGGATGACCCACAGACCGTTGGCCAGGCCACTGGTCTGATCGCCGACGACCGCACGAATCTGCCGCTTCAGCAGCGTCCGCGTGACCGAGCGCTTGGCGTGGCGCTTGGGAACGACAGCGCCCAGCCAGACGTCTTGCGGCGCGGCTTTGACGGCGGTTGCAGCAGAGTCATCCACAGAGGCGACCGGATTCACGCTCTCACCTGTTGACAACTTTGCAGAAATGCCTGCTTTGATGGCTTTTGCCGGCACGCTGGGGCTTTCCGGCACGTGGTGAACGGCGAAGTGCGCGCTGCTCGCGCGGCTCCGTGTGCGCAGCACACGTTCGAAATCTGCGGAACGAACGATGCGGGCAATCACGCTGCGGCGCGGCGCGGGGAGGGGCGCTGACAGCCGCAGGCAGTGAGCGTCGCCGGCCTCAGACGGCCAGACGCTTGCGGCCCTTGGCGCGACGTGCGTTGATCACCGCCCGGCCACCGCGCGATTTCATGCGGACCAGGAACCCGTGAGTGCGGGCGCGGCGAACTTTGGAGGCTTGGTAAGTGCGTTTCATGATCAATCCAGCTGAGGTCTTGCCCGACGCAATCTGCTCCGGGAAACCCACTATTACACCAAAAACCCCCTGCCCGGTCAATGACTTACACCGAGGGCCGTGGCGTGGCAGGGCCATTGACGTTTGCTCCGGAACTGTGGATAACCTCCGTTTCGCCGGCCCCGCCCCGTACAATCCGCCCGCTCCCAAGAAGAACTTTTCCACAATGAGCGCTGACCTTTGGCAACGTGGCTGCGACCGACTCGCCGCCGAGTTGCCCGAACAACAATTCAACACCTGGATCCGGCCGCTGCCGGCCGCCGAGGTCACCGATCACGGCGACGCCGGCGCTGTGGTGCTGCTGCGCGTGCCCAATCGCTTCAAGCTCGATTGGATTCGCAACCAGTACGCCGGGCGCATCGAATCGGTCCTCACCGACCTGGCCGGCAAACCGGTGCGGCTCGACATCACGCTGGCCGCGCGCGAGATGGCGCCGGCCATGGCCACGAACTTTCCGGCACCGGCGCAGGCGCCTGCCTTCGCTTCGTCCGCCGCGCCCGCCAGTCAGGCGCTGCAGGTGTCGCGCCCGGTCGCACAGGCGGTCGTGCCGTCGCGCAGCCGGTTGAACCTGGCCCTGACCTTCGACACCCTCGTGCCCGGCCGCGCCAACCAGATGGCGCGCACCGCCGCGCTGCATGTGGCCGGTGCGCCGGGGCAGATGTACAACCCGCTGTTCATCTACGGCGGTGTCGGCCTGGGCAAGACCCACCTGATCCACGCGGTGGGCAATGCGCTGCTGGCCGACAAGCCCGATGCGCGCATCCTGTACCTGCATGCCGAGCAGTTCATCACCGACGTGGTGAAGAACTACCAGCGCAAGACCTTCGACGAACTCAAGGCCAAGTACCACCAACTCGACCTGCTGCTGATCGACGATGTGCAGTTCTTCGCCGGCAAGGAGCGCACGCAGGAGGAGTTCTTCAACGCGTTCGAGGCCCTGCTGGCCAAGCGCGCGCACATCATCATGACGAGCGACACCTACCCGAAAGGGTTGGTGGACATCGACGAGCGCCTCACCTCGCGCTTCGACGCCGGCCTCACGGTCGCGATCGAGCCGCCGGAGCTGGAGATGCGCGTCGCGATTCTGATGCGCAAGGCCGAGCTCGAAGCCACCGCGATGCCGGAGGACGTGGCCTTCTTCGTCGCGAAGAACGTGCGCGCCAACGTGCGCGAGCTTGAAGGCGCGCTGCGCAAGATCCTGGCGTACTCGCGCTTCAGCCACAAGGAAATCAACATCGGGCTGGCGCGCGAGGCGCTGAAGGACTTGTTGTCGATCCAGAATCGGCAGGTGGGCGTCGAGAACATCCAGAAGACGGTGGCCGACTTCTACAAGATCAAGGTCGCCGACATGTACAGCAAGAAGCGCCCGGCCAGCATTGCGCGGCCGCGCCAGATCGCGATGTATCTCGCCAAGGACATGACGCAGAAGAGCCTGCCCGAGATCGGCGAACTGTTCGGCGGGCGCGACCACACGACGGTGCTGCACGCGGTCCGCAAGATCGCCGCCGAGCGCCAGAAGAACACCGAACTGAACCAGCAACTGCACGTGCTCGAGCAGACGCTGAAAGGCTGAAGAAATTCCGAGATGTCAAACAACAACCCTGGGGACAAGTTTCGAACAAGCTGGCAGCTGTCCACAGGCTGGGCGGCCTGGCCGAAGTTGTTGTATGGCCGACGTGAACAAATCAGTGCAACTTGCCCCATGTTTCTCATGGGCCTAAGTGGCTGATCGAAAAGGTGAAAATAGCGTTGTCCACAGAAAACGCCGCGCTCTACTATTACGACCAAGTTAAGAGGTTCAAATGATTGTCTTGAAGACAGCACAAGAAAAAGTTTTGGGTGCGTTGCAAGCAGTGGCCGGCATCGTCGAGCGTCGGCACACCTTGCCTATCCTGGCCAACGTGCTGATCCGCAAGACCGGCGAGCAGATCGAGCTGACCACCAGCGACCTGGAAATCCAGGTGCGCACCCGCGCCGAGCTCGGTGGCGACGGCGGCAACTTCTCGACGACCGTCGGCGCGCGCAAGCTGATCGACATCCTGCGCTCGATGCCCACGGACCAGGTCGTCACGCTCACCGCGAACCAGAACAAGCTGACGCTGCAGGGCGGCAAGAGCCGCTTCACGCTGCAGACCATGCCGAGCGACGACTTCCCGCTGGTGCAGGAAGCGGCCGATTTCGGCCCCGCGTTCAGCGTGCCGCAGAAGGCGCTCAAGGGGCTGATCAACCAGGTGCATTTCGCGATGGCGGTGCACGACATCCGCTACTACCTGAACGGCATCCTGTTCGTCGCCGAAGGCAAGAGCCTGACGCTGGTCGCGACCGACGGCCACCGCCTGGCGCTCGCGCAGGCCACGCTCGATGTCGAGATCCCGAAACAGGAGGTGATCCTGCCGCGCAAGACGGTGCTCGAGCTGCAGCGCCTGCTGCGCGACGAGAAGGAAGGCGAGGAGAGCCAGATCGAGATGCGCTTCGCCGGCAACCAGGCCAAGTTCAGCTTCAGCGGCATGGAGTTCGTCACCAAGCTGGTCGAGGGCAAGTTCCCCGACTACAACCGCGTGATCCCGAAGAACCACA
>Ga0307510_10004515_pt1 | contig 16378 bp, 14 predicted proteins | sample 12_EM_MG_FD_207224 | JGI IMG/M metagenome (GOLD analysis project Ga0307510, IMG submission 207224) | Populus trichocarpa ectomycorrhiza microbial communities from riparian zone in the Pacific Northwest, United States - 12_EM | ecosystem: Host-associated > Plants > Roots > Unclassified | place...
GTCGTTGATTTTGGCAGGGCATGCGATATATCCCCGGAGAAGATTTGTCAGGAATTGATAGGATATAGCCGACTGAGCCTGCCTCACGAGCGCCGACTGCCGGAACATCTGGCGATACTTCGAGCTTTGCCGGTGGAACTACTGACGCAACTGGAGATCTCGGTTCTTGCGTTCCAGGAGTCAGGTGTTTACTACATACACAGGGCCCGATGCACGGGTGCTCGACTCTTCCGTAACCAGACCAGTCGGAACGATTGCGTTTCGATACAGGCTGGGGGGGAGAATATGTATGGTAGGCTCAGGGGTCGTCACGGGCAAGGCTCATAGCTTTGTTCAAAATCCCATCGGGCTATATGCAGCAGGATACGGTCTATCGCCTCGCCAGGGTTCAATTCATGAGCCTGGTACACTCCGGACGACAGTCGGACCTACACGCTCTGGTAACCGTTCAGCTCAGAGACGTTACCCGGAAGCTCACAATTGTGGATATCGGGACGATCATAGGCCTGCCGCATCTGATACCGGAAACAGAGCCGCGCTGGCTTGTCAACAGTCGGATCGATTTACGCACGTTTAACGACATCTATTAGGATCACAGAGGGGGCTTGTATAACAAAATAAACACGGGGAGCGACGTAGCCTAGATGTGGGCTATATCGCTCCCCTACGGAGATGTAGCATCACGATCACGACTAGACGATAAACGTTTATAATAGACCAGTATATAGTAGAGATATAGACATCGAGGAATAGAAACATCTAGAAACAAACAAATTATGCACGATAGTAGTAGTAGGAGGCACACCGGCAGGAATGAAAAGGGGGTACCTTGGGGAGGCGTCCGGATGCTGCGGAGATGCGAGGCAGGAAAAGAGACGTCAGGACGTGAGATAAGGGGGGGGAGAAGAGCAGGAGATGTGGGGTGGCGGCAGGATGTGGGTAAGGTCAGATGTCACGTCAGGACGCAATCGGCGTTGGGAATAGTGTCCGGACGCTGGGGACGTAGAGGACGGAAAAACAACGTCGGATGCGTTCCGGACGCGGCGCCCACACCTCAGACTCAGGAACAATTTTTGCTGATGTGTACAATCAACTGAACTGAATGCGTTGTTACTAATTGTCAAGAAGGAATTATTAAATTGATTAAAAAAACAAGTAATCTATAACTTGAATCTTCCATACTCGCATGCATAATATGTCCAATATTATTAAGATGTTGGGAATTGTATGATAACTAGTTCCTAGTCAAATATTAGTTTTAAAATCATGGGTAACGTATTTTACCTTGTATTGCCAGTGGGACAAGTCATAGTTATGGGACACTTTTACAACTTACCAACAAGATGTGAAAAATGCTTATATCTCCGTCAACACAGGCTTAATAGATTTAGAAAGTGTAGCCAATAAGGACAAACCACTTGGCTATTGGCTAGCAAAATTTGAATTCAATTCATGTAATTGTCAATGATTGAGTTCTTGATGAATGGTAAGTAGGGAAAAATATGAAGCAGTAAATTAAATGAGGTTGGAGAATGGAAAATCATATATTCTTGAGGGCAATTTAAGGCAGCTGAAATCCATAGGTCTGGAGAATCATACTCTAAATTTGCAAAGAAAAAGCTCTTGTATTTATCCCAAGTCATGAATTTGAAATGTTGTAGTCAAATCTGTTCCTCACAATTATATTTTTTCTCAAATCACTATACAACGAAAATCAACAAAATAAGTTGAAAAAAGCCCAATTCCAGTCACACAAAGCAAAAAACCTATCCAACACAGATGGAACTAAATTAGACTCTGAGCTCAGATGGGGGAGATTCTGGTAGTGTAAGGTTGACTGGCATGGATGAGGTAAGCGATTGTGAGGTGGTTTCTGATGTATGTTACACTGTATTAATAAGTAGTATACTTTAAACCAACGACTTGGGTCCTGTAAAATTCCAATCAACTTGCAACTACTTCCCAATTAAAGCTCAAACCTCAGAGTGCCTGTACTAGGAAACGAAATAATTTTACCATTTTTGCTCCAGATTTGGCACCTGAATAGCTAAACATGTTTGAAGTTCTTTGATTTTATACTAAATGTATGATAGTTTCAGTATTGGTAGTCTAGTAAACCTGTAATGTGACAGGTGAATTCAAGGCCCTATAGGCATTCTAAATACAAAATCTGATGTGATTCTGTGCACTCTGTATTGCTCTGTTGATGTTTTTGTATGTTATATTTCTGATTTAAAAAGTGTCCCATAACTATGACATGTCCCAACACTAGGTAAAATACGTTAGAGTCTTTGTACCAAATTGTACATCCGGGGTGAGCAATTCGTGAAGGTCCACATCCCATCATATTAAGTGCTCACTATCGGCTTAAAGAAGCGGAAGGAAGCTATCCTGATACTATTTCTTGACATCTGTTCGCTCATAGCTATTATTGTAGACAGCTTTCCAATACCCTTTATATTTAAAACCAAGTTTATGCAACTAGGGCGAGAATGTTGGTGCGGAAATTCATTTAGCAACCTACCTGGTGAAGTTGGCAATTGACGGGTTGCCAATATCACCAACTGAGTTAATATAGGTACAGCCAGCAACCCCTTCTGCGTCATCAAGCATGCAGAGGATTCTCTGATATTGCCCCTGCTTGGGCAGCTCAATAGATCTCCACCTAACCAATGATACCTTCTGCCGCATAATTCAACACCAGAATCTCTTTACTCACCCTGCTCCATCTGCCACTCTTTTGGCCAAAACCTTCCTTGACTCGATAGTAGGCACAATACCTGTAAAAAGGTCTGGCCTCTTTAACTCCTTCTGCTCCTGGCAAACTTGAAGTCAAAGAAATGGATTCACTCAAAACTCAAAACTATCAGGCATAGTGCAAGCGATAGACCTTGGGCTTGCGGTCTTGAGGCCTGCTAATTTGAACATTTGCCTTTAAGACACCTTGTAGAATCTTTAAATAGTGTATATATAGTTCAGAATTTCCACTCTTGCGATATGGCTAGGAGGACCTAATAGCAGCCATCTACAGTTGTTCTAGCTCTGAGTCTTCTTGATTCTCTTGTACTATAATTGCTAGCTGATTGGTGAGTCAAGAATCGGTAGTCTTTGATCATTACTTACAAGATCTTTTGAGACTTGTAATTAAGCACGATACTTGCTAACTGTTAAGATACTTGGTGCCACTATTCAATTAAACAATTAATATCTTATTAATTGCAGCTGAGAACTCAAGAGAATAATACCAGGTTTGGGAACTAGAGGGAAGGAGGTGGCGGCTAGATGAGAATTTTGAGAATGTCTCTGGACGCAGATTCTCTCTCTTCTCGCATTGCTCTGGAAAGTTGACTGATTTACCAATATTATTATACCATTTGATTGTGGGTGTTCAAAGAGAAAAATAATGAGTAAAGTCATGGATGCTATTCCAACTCCCCACAAAATGAGAACTAGTGGAAATTAAAGTCTCAAGTAAGACTATACTTGTAGCAATTAAAATTAAAATAAACCCTTCAGAATTACAGAGAAATAACAGTGAATTGAATGCATGATTTCAAAATATAGTTCCGGCCACTTATACACAACACCTCAATTGAAGCAACAGGGGATTCTTGGCATCAGGTTGGCTCAAAATAATAAGCAATTAAGCCTTTAGCCCTAACAAAATTAGAATAAAAAGTTTAAAAAAAAACTCTTCCCCTGTAGCGGTTTGAACATCTACAGCTTTTTTTCATAGTTGATTTTATACCAAGGCATCCCCCGTTGCTTCAATCGAGGTGTTTTATATAAGCAGCCAGAACCATATTACAACTTTTACGGCATAACCCTAATTCCTCATGCGATTGAGTGTTACCTCATGCAACAGCCTTAGTGTTTGTTTTAAATGCATTATCTTATATTATCATATTGGAAAAATTCTAATCCCAAGTTTGATTATACACACAACCTTTAAAACCTTACACTTAACAACACCCCAATCACATATACCCCTTTTATGCAATAACACTTGCTCTATACTAGTGTTATTCTCGAGCTGGCTCGAGCTGCCAAGAAACCCCCAAGAAACTGCCCTGAAGCTCAAGTCTAGAGCTGACTCGGCTTGTAGACCCCTGTCAGACCTGGCTCGAGCCACCAAGAGATGAGTTGCCAAGAGACAAGTTGCCAAGAGACAAGTTGCCAAGAGATGAGTTGTCAAAAGACTCGAGCCGGTATGTGGCAGCCCCCAGCTTGAAGGGCTTGAGCCATGCTTGCCTCTTGTACTACACTACTCTATACAGCTTGGCAGTGCCTCATTCTTAATATACTATTTTTCTCCCTTCCTCTTTTTCTTTTATCCATCTACTCACTCCTCTCTTTCTACTATTCTTCCTATAACCTCTTTTATTATTTTAAACACATCTTTTTTTTCCTCACCTACTTCTCTTCCCTGAACCCAGCTCTGTTATTGTCTTCACATATCTTTTCCATTCTCAGCACTCACAAACCCACTCACAGACCTCAAGGCTCCCTCACTTCTACCTCCTCTCCCTCGCTACCCACCTTCTATACCTACTACTACCCCTTCTCCCCCTTCTCCCCCTCCTCCACCTTTTTACCCTATCCATTCCTCTTTCCACCATCTCACCTCACCTCATATCCTTATATTACCTACCCCTTCATCTCAGATCAGTTCCCCACCTCTTACCCCTTCCCACTTATCTCTTTTATATTCTCTCCTTCATATACAATCACCTATACTCTTTCTATCTACTTTCTATACTCTCTGATATCAATCCCTTTAACTCTACTACTTTTCCCATATACTATTATTGCTTTCACTAATTTTCCGCACACTACTAACCCCACTATTTTCTTTGTTATCTTGGAAATATCTTACTAATTATTGTTTAGTTTTCAAATATATAGTCATAGACCTTATAGAACTAGCACTTCTAAATCCAATGACTAAGTTATATCCTCTGCAAGGTATGTCATAAAGTATTAACACTTATTATTTATTAAATATATACTACTCAAGATTTATGGGATATGGAGGAAAATGTAAAGTGTAAACAGAATGTCAAGAGCTTACCAGGTAGTGAGAATAACATTGGCAATGTCACTTCAAGAGGTGATTATCAAAAGATGTGTAGCAAGTACTCAGTAAGTTACTCCTTTAGTTGCTAAATTACCTCCACCTCCTAATGCCAACTGATATATTTTTATTTACATAAGGAAAATAATACCAAACAGCAGAAAAGAAATATTTCAAGAACAGCAAATCAAACTGTTGTACCAGAGATAGTCAACCTAAAAGTTGTGAGCAAGGATTCTAATCCTGTCCTCAATGCCAATATTAATTCCTGTGCAGAGATATACCACTCAGACTTGTGGTCTAATGGATCTGATCTAATGTGCATGTCCTATACTCTAATAGTACATAGAAAAATAATAAAAGATGATCTATGCAAGTGCTGAGACCATTAAGGTATGATACAAGCACTGGGATATAGTTGCACCTGACAGATCAGGATAAATTCTACCTTGTAGCAGAAGGTTAATGCTGACAACTCAGATAACAATAGCTAAATATAGCCTGCAATAGCTATCTAGTCAGATATTTAGCACTATAATAGTGAAATGATATACTAAAAGTGACAAATAAAGAAAGAAAACAAAAAGGGCAAGGAACTCAGGCTTCAACAATTACATAAACGAGTGGAAAAAACTCTTTACTGACTCAACAATTTCAGTCTCTTACATAAACACTCGACCATTTTTGATGATTTTTGGCTGACTAACTAAGAGCGATCACTACAGTATATGTGAATTCCAATAAGATTATATCTATCAATGTGGTACCATAGTTCTCAATGGGTGTCTCTCCTTGACCTATGAGGACTCTACGTCAACTGAAAGGAAGACAAATACTTTTCCTATATCTGTGTGTACCAACCTCTCATGCTAGCCTTCAGGTATCCTTGCTTTTTGCCCAACCTTTCTTCAAATGTTACTAATTCATCAATCTGCTTTCTTTATAATATCTCAAAATCTAATACTTATTAAATCTCAATCACTGCCAACACATTCTTAACAATTAAGAAAGGCAGCTTATCTAACATATATTCGGCAAGAAGTTGCACATCAGAATTGGGGGAGGTGGGGGCTTGAAGAAAAACTCAACATCAGATGGACTTTATGTAAGAGTTACACTATCTCATAGTAGCAGGTCAGCATATACTGACATGATAATACAGAGACAATGACAGATAATGAAATGAAAAGGTTTCAGATAAAGAACCCATCACTGGGGTGTCATGAACAGCTGAGCAGGAATAGTAAGGTGTACTGTTTTGTAGAGATTCCAAAGAAAGTACTGAAAGTGTGAAACCATTGTAAGGGCGATATGGATTCTTACATAGCAGTTATATACGATAAGGCTCACATATCTTTATAGAAATACCAAATCAATTCCAATTGACCACTACTCCAACAGGAAAGCTGATGGAGTGCTTATTATTGCTTTCATCCACATTCAGCAACATTCGTACAATCAGGCAGAAGTTACATGGAATGAAATACCTGACTTAATCCATTTAAGGCAAATTGTGGCCCTGGGCAGAATATAATCAGTATGTTTTCTCAATAGATCCCTTGGCTTGTTCACGAATTTCACAATCTTTTTGTTTTAGTATTCCTTAAACTGTTACGAGATTTACTTCACATTGAAATATCTATTACCATTATGTTAAAGTAATTGTAATTAGAAAAGATCTACTTGTAATAATCCTATTATCAGCTTTTTCTGTGGAAGAGGTAATGACAGATGATGCTTGTAGGTAACTCTCATTTTCTAATACAAGGCAGATATGAGTTACTATCTCTTCAGATAGTATGAGACTTGCTTGCATGTCTTAGCTAGTAAGAAGTACCTTAGTAGTTCAATATCAGAAACGCTTACTCTTAGCCTATTCCATTAGATGCCAGATTCTTCTTCTGCTTGGTCCCATAGATGGAAGACTTATATTTAGCTCTTAAGTTTTGGTTGAGGAGTAGTGTAAGTAAAGAAAAGAAGAATTGTATTGTAACTTCTAGTATAGCAAAGTACTTAGATGGTTGCATAAAGATCCAATCTCTCTTGCCTATTTTTTTCTCTTTTTCTCATTTTTAAAAATTCTAAGTAAATTGTTGTATGGCTATATGTTCATTATTCCTATTATTTTCCACATATGATTTCCTGCTTATCATTCTGCCAGGGGGTATCTTACTCTAGGTCCAGGATTTTGTATATATAGTCTTTTGTCATATTGCTTTAGGACTATCACATCAGGCTTTGCATTCTGAGCCATATTGTTTAGGCATTATGTCTCACATGCCTAGTAAGCCTTTTACCCAAATACTACCTTTAATTTAAATCTGGTCTGAGATTCAGCCAACTTGTTATTAATAATTATTAGTTCTCTAAAATTCAATCTTCCTTTATCATCCTTCATGAAACCTTTTGTTAATTTCATTCTCCTTGATCCATTTTTCTTTTTAGACTATTATTTCTATTGAAATATCTAAGTGTAGATATCTCATACTAAGTTTTTTTCATTGCTTATTGCAGAACATATTTGCCACCTTGTGTTCTTTGTTATCCTACAACTCATACATACTTCTACCTATTCCAATACTTGACACCTACTACAAGTACAATACATGCTTCAATTGTTTAGATCCTTACATTAGTCATAGTCAGTAAGCCTACCATTGCTGCAGCAATGGAAGAGATAATTGGCTTCTGTAGCCTCTCTAATCTGGATATAAATAATCAAATTTGTTTCATCTACTCAGTCGCCACCATGCTTAGGACTTCCCCCAGCCCACCCTGCATGCAAGTAGATAGAAAGGTTATCCAAGTGCAAAATACCATTATCCACTAACAAATACACATTGTGTACCTCCTTCAGTCCCTATCTCCAATATTAATTTTCTCAGATCTTGTGCCCTCCAATCCACCCAGCCCAGACCATAAAATGCTAACCGAAATACTTACCATATGAAAAATCCTATTTAAATAGCAAGCATAGTCGTTCCATACTGAGAGAATCAGCCCCAGAAAAGTTGCTTGATACCAAGTGGGTCATTAGAAATGGATCGGGAAATATCCTAGCTAAGGCAAGCTCCACATATCTGTACACTAGGCCCTATATATCTTCTACTCCCTTTATTGAGCTATCTTCTTATGAACATCTAAAATCCCTACCTGACTGTGTGTCAAAATATCTAATCTTGCCCGGGCTTTGCCAGTGCTCAGCAACCCACCAAAACTCGTCACATAATGATTTGCCGTTTGAAGCTCATTTCCATAACTTGGCACGAGACCTACTAGAGCGAGGGGAGCTAAAAAGGCAGGGGGGTCATCCTGGCAGCAAAATAGAAACTTCTATCTTACTATATCATTTGAATTTGGCTAAAAGGATCATCAGGTTGCTGAAATTAGCGCCCTAAACCGGTTACCCCAGTGTCTAGGACATGCTTCCAGAGATTTTGGAGGGCCTCTGGCGGCTCGACTGATCTGGGTAAAGTCAATCCGCTCCGGGGCTAATTTCTAATTATTACCTCCGGATATCTTGTCCCAGGCGAACTAATATGTTTGGTACTCGCTCCAAGTTGCTTGCGAACTCATTATTTTCCATTCATACTCACTTATCACCGTCTCTTAGAATATTGCTGACATTTTCTGCCCGATCACCCCGCCCCCACACCAGCCCGGAGGTTTCCCGGCCCACCTTTGCAAGGCTCTGATCATCCACAGAGTTATTCGTCTCATAATTTGTGAATCATACGTATCCGCCAGTGCTTGGTCAATGCGTTCCGCGGCGGGAGCAAGGTCACTCTCTATTTATCAAGTGTTCCTATACGACAGGGGATGGTGAAATCAAAATATTTCATTCTCTCACCCGATCCCTAAATATTGGTATGGTCATGTATGAAGCTTTGTTATATCCTTTATAACACACACGTTATTATATCTGGCGGGGTGGCGAGGCAGTAAGTTAATGTCTATCGGAAGTCCCGGCAGGACTTGTCACAAAATATCACTCTCATTATGAAGTGTTCTCCTTTAGGGGATCCAGATATGTGGCGCAGAAAATCCAGTTAATCAGGATACATTTCACCAAAAATAAGGCTAGAGCGGGGAATATTTACTCGATTGAGTCCCCCCGCTTCGGCAGGAATCCATAACGGTTGTCCTTGGGTTGATTATTGAACTATTGTTACCCTGATGGGGGAGCCGCACAAGAAAAAGAAAACTGACTGCCGGGGTGCTAAGCCTCCATCGGGGAGCCCCTGGAATACTGGCACCGGTATCCGTAGTGGCTCATCCCCTGCCCTCAGGTTCTCGAGAAAAAAACAAGGAATATGGAAAAATATGGCAAAATAGATGTGTTGATCTGAGCGCCCGTCCAAAATATCCCAGCTGTTTTTGGGGAGGGTACTATGGCCAATAATAGTGCACTTATGCTTCAGGGAGGAAAAACACCTCGTCTCCAATTCCCCGGGGCCTATCTTGTACGACTCCGGATGTACCAGCACAGTACCGGTACCGCAATTTATTTACAGGGTTGAAATAGTACTCAGGTATTCGAGTATAGAAGACTGACCGGAAATTAGTTCTAGAGCATTTCTGAAATCCTTTGACAAAGAACTAGCGTCGTTCCCTTTAAATCTTGAAGCACCTTTCCTCCTTATTTTAGTGGATCTTTAGTTCATTCAATGATCTGTCTCCTGCTGAGCACTTGGCCAAGAGATCCCTATAAGGTTACACATCATCACTCTTAGCCTCCCCACAACACTCCCCCCTATTCAGGTTTTGAGCAATGTAGACGCAGTGCTTACTACACTCAAGAGACAATGTGCGATACATAATCCTCACCCTTTTTACAGGCAGCCGGGTGCCTCCATGATACAATCTAAAGCTGCTTATATTTAGGTCTTTACTAAAATGTAGTTTCTTAGGGGAATCAGTACTATAACGGCTACTAAGCTACCTATCAGGCTGCTGTTTCTAGATCCAACCATTATAGGGGGGTTAGGAGCGGTTACCGTGCTCTTGGTATTTGAATAGGATCATTCCTCGTTCTAGGTAATATTAGGAATCAAAGGCACATCCGACTCCTACCATGCTTTCGTGAATGATACCTGTAATATCTCAATCCTAATAACACGAGACGTAACACGACAGGGGGCAGTTGGTTATGAGCACAAAGGAGGCGACTTCAGCCAAACTTGGTAAGTGCACAGAACTAGAATAGGCGATATTAGGGTTATGCACGACTTTAGAGAGAGGCTGTGGCCGCTCGAGCCAAACTGGTTCATCTCTCGGGATCCGCTAGCACCCCACGGATCCTTTCTTAGCTAATGCGCGAACGCCCGACTATTTGGTCAGATGAACGGGGGTCTCCCGGAAACCCATATTGATAATCGCCTCATTCCCCTACAACCACCTTTTGAGATACCTACAGATCCAGTGTTGAATTGTTGAGGATCCAGGGCCAATATCTTCTCGACCAGGTGGGAAATTGGGGCCTGATTAATAATGGAATAATGATATTGCTTGTACAGATGGGGTTCGAGTGTCAGCTTCTCTGCACTCTAGATGCGCCAGATCACACGGAACGTGAGCCGCGGTAAGGCTACGCCTGAAGTATTTCCACACTATATATTATTATATATACAAACTCCAGGACTGGTAAATAGTCACGGAGGGACAAGGGTATGGCGCAATCTCTCAGAACTGCAAACTAGGCAGAAGCAGAGAAAGCTTGGACCCACAGCTCACTACCTCTAACGGCTTTTCGGAGTAAAGCACTAACCACGAATGCGGCCACGACCCAGGTCAAGCTAAGGCAATACTCATGTACTGATTCCACATAGGAACACCCGAGCCCCCGGAAACCCAGGAGAGGAAATGAATAACCCCCGCCAAAAACCTTGTCTCTGCTTACTATGGGGCCGACCGATGTTACGCATGATAGACATGTTGCTTGACCCAAAAAAAGTTCAAACGCCAAGGATACCCAAGATTATAGGAGCCTTTTTTGGGAACTCACCTCTAGTTTGCATTAATAAGGAAACGCAAGTGTATTTCCTCTACCTGTCGTTAGCCTTCTAAGTTTCTGGCAACTTAAGGCTATGTTGAAATATCTATCATGGCAGCGAACTTATGATTGACAAATCAATGAAACTAACCCAAATAGACCAATTGCATCAGAAAAGTTAGTTCCCGCTGCGAGGATTAGCAACAGAGTCAAGTAGCCAATTAGTGGAAGGGACAGCCAGGAACAGAAGATACCGGAGGGTCTAAGGATTCAAAGAGCATCTTCTCGCAGAAGGAGGAGGCTCTTTTGATCGACGACTAGCTGTCAAGGGGCACGGACAAGGAGCGGCCCGATCTATAATACCACCCTAGAGATTCTCTTATAGAAAGCCACTCATGGCTCCAACCAGTGCCTCTCAGTGCCTTTGGTCCGTCACCTCACGATAGCCCAAGCAACCTTTCGGTATTGAACTTGCACTTCAAGGATAGAGAGATGGATACGCCCGTCAAGCCCCCCGCCCCTCGATATATGGAGGTGAGTGCGTTCCTAACTACGAGCTCCCTTTGGTATGCCAGCGCGCATAATTAACCTAGAATTAAGGGAAATACCAATGCTGAAATATTGAGGCTCCCCGAGTTAGCCCTTCAGTATGTCTTCGGATATCTTGAAACTCCTGCCCCTATTCGGAAGTCGAGGAATCAATACCTCCACGGCTTCTTTGAAAGCCACCGGATCGTCGACTCTGACCCCCGGGACCTGTTCAATTTGATTTGTACCTGCCGGACAATCTATAAAGCCTACAAGGAGATGAGGAGAAGCAATAAAATTCTAGACCAGTTCCATATTGAGATCCTGAGACCGCCCCAGCTTGAACCCCAGCTTGTGCGTATGACCAGTCCGGGAAAGCTTCAGACTTTTGTTCCGAATCCGAAAAGACAGCACTCATCGGAGTTGTACCGTCAAAACCCCCCTCAGCCGTCGTGGGCCCTACGTTCGAAGCTGGCCGGACGACTAGGACAACTAGACGAAGACCGGGATGCTCTGTCGGATATCCTCAGCCAGCATTGTGTGAAATGGGTCTCGACATTCATCAGCTGGCCCGCATCCTCTGACAGCGAGCAGCCATTTCCTCATGACCCCGCAACTCAACAATTAGTGGAATTCCGGCAAAACTTTCTCGGAGTGCTCAACTTCCATCAATACGAAAACCCTAGCCGATTTATGCATAAGGACGGCCATACTCCTGGAGGCTTTGGGCATGTTGGCTTCTGGGTTATGATATGTCATTGTAGGGAAGGAAAGTTCTTGGTCCTGCACAGTTCCAGCGGATCAATATGGAACCAAAACATCGCGTGTCCTCGAATTGCTTCCGTGACAGACTCATAGTACGTATTACCCCAAACCGTCCTATGTTTAACCCATTTCCGCATTGTTTCCTCTTTTCATACCTTTGTAGACGGGCTCTATGCACGCATACCTTTAACTCTTGCTTCTGGTCGGGATCCCTCGCTGTTCCCCTTAGAAACTTGCGACGCGAATCCCGCTAATTCGATGTTTGTCAATAGCCCCGGCGCGAGGCGTACCTTTGAGCAGGCATTGGCTTGTGCATACTCTGAGGCGGAAACTAGTTATGGAGGTTAATCGTGGGGCGGCGGTGGGGGTGAATACCCTGTAGTATTTAGTGGAGGGGGTATGTGGCGGGAGAGATGTACGGTATTGCAGTATTCGTAAGAGATGTATATTATAATCAGCCGAGGAACCCAATCGGAGAAAACTTTCCTTCCGATAGGCCGAACTAGAATTGGGCATGCGTACCAGCTAGGGCGTGCAATACGCCTTATGAGTATAGCATCCTAGATGTAAAAAGATACCACAGTATCACGCCGCCCTGGCGGTCAGGAATTGAGAAACCCATAACCCTAAAATAGGTTAAAAGTTGACCTTCCAAAAAATCCATCAGATTCTAAGACCGTATATCGAGTAAAGTGAGACATAGAAACTATAGGAACAGCTCCTTCCATGCCGTTTCTAGCCCCGGTTCGCCACATTCAATTTAGTTGCTGTAGCAGGCTTATGATAGTCCAATCCTAACGCCCGTTCCGTTAAATTAACGTGCACGCACAGTTGAGTTCACCATGCCTAAGAGAGGTAAAGGGGAAAAAAAGTAAACACCAATAAAAAAACTATGGCCGAACCGAAGAAGAATGCCACCCCCCGGCCAAGAAAAATGGTAGCTACTCCAGCACAGGGTAGCGGCTAGTATCCACAGTTACCAGAGAGCATTAAGCAAGGCATTACCACTTCCCCTTCATAATGGATAGTGTGACGATCAATCATTCAGGGCATTAAGCACCATCCTGTTGCTACTTACCCTTTAAATTTGATACGGGCAAAAATAAATAAGAGCTTAATACGTGAGTAAACAAACAAATAAATAAATCATTCTTGATATATTGAAAATGGGAATGATTGGGAAGGGTGAAATGCCAGCAGATTGTTTAAATTACCCGACCGACAGATCGTTGAGAATACCGGTAGGGCAGCATTGATGGGAGAAACCCAATTTGTGACAATGAGGCTGGTTAGTAATCTTTTTTTATCAACCTTTGCGCCACTGAATGCCTACTTTTCCCAGGGGCCAACACCAAGTCATGCCAGACCCCAGGACCGAGTCGGCGAACATTTGTTCTCTCCGGATCCGATGGGTTCGTATTTCGTATTTCGCATTTCGCATTTGTGTTTGGGTTTCCCTGTCCTCTTTTGTCTCCCCCTTTTTCACCGTGTGTTAAGCGCGCACCCAAGCAGCAGGAGGGTGCACTGCCCTTCGCGAGTGACGGCCGGTGCATAAACAGAGGTCACATTGGGTACATGAGGCATCACTCGCGCTAGCAGGCTCCAGGCCAGGGTCAGCCGGTGGAAGGAGGGTTGATAGGTTAGCGAGAGAGCGAGGGGAGTGCAGACCAATGAGGGGGGGGTATATCGCTTGGGTACCGGGCATCTGGGTGAAGTTTGTCAGGATTTGGGCAGAACTTTTAACTTGGCGAATTATGGCAAAGACCCCCTTAACACTCCCAGGAGATACTGCGGGTCTATTGATGTCTATTTTTGTGAGTTTTCCCATGGTTTCCGACATAAACTATTCAAACAGACTGGGCAAAGTGTCGCACTTCTTTAGATCTTATGAGCGGGATGTCGTTCACGGATCCTCGGAAGTTCGGTAAAGCATCAAGCGAGCGAACCCATCCACTAATATAGCGTACTCCTAAAGTTTATATGCCCTGATTAAGCACAGTCCCCACAGTGCCCAAAGACGATATCCGGGGACAAAGTACGCAGAGTCTTTGGGGCCGGCCCCTAAACACCAAAGGAACAAGGGTGAACCCTGAACAATGGTGTTTACCTTTTCTGGATGAATGGACGGATAGAGGGAATGCCGCTCGTCTGAGTGGTAAGTTGACTCGCTCGTACCAACCAGTAGGATGGCAAACATACCGGTAGTGATTTGAAGGCGGAAGACGAGTGCGGGGTTCTAGCCTTGGTCATAGCGCTGAATGGTGAAGTCTGGAGGCTGGGAGTAGCAAATGTCTCATAATTTGTCACGCCGTTAGCGTTGTTTACTGTACACGTGTAGAAGTAAGGGGGCAGCAGGGGTCGGCCCCACCACAAAGCTTACAAACAGAGCAGCCCAGGCGGGCATCCCAGGTGTGACCCGCAATTATCCACGTGGAATGTGTTCAAGGCCGCGAAGCGGGGATCCAGCTGTCGGGGGGTAAATACCCCGGGTACAATACTAGTATCTTTAAATGCTGCTACAAGTACAATAGCGACTCACAAGCCAATCATGCCTGGAAAACCCTGGCCACCGGGTTAAACTCGGGAGAAATACCGGCACTGGTAGTGGGGCAGACCCGGAGGTCCTCTGCCCCATTGCGAATTTACTCGAGTACAAACCCTCTACTCCTATTCCTCTGGGGCACCCCACCACAACCTCCCCCTCGTACCACTAAATACCGAAACCACTTTCTTATCCTAGGGATATCGCTAGTAACACTGCCACACCACGCTGTAACCTGATAGCAAGGGACAACGGCAGAGGAGGCTCAGCCTCCTCAGTGTTCAGGCAAGAAATCACAGGCCGCGCTTCTCCACGCCAAGTCCAAAATATAGGCGTTTCCGCCGCCGCCGTAGAGATATCAACGTTTGAGTCGGGGTTATCGGTTTCGGATAGTACAGCGCTAGGCTTTACAGGGGACTTTCGCACAAGGAAAATCCACTGCTAGCAATAAGTTGATATAAACTTTTACCGGAGGCGGCCAAATATACCTACTCGGTTGACAAGACTTACCTGTATTCTCTCTTGTTATGAAGTGTGATTGTGAAACTCCCTGATTCTATTATTGGGCCATTCCTTTTCGAAAGCGATGCTAGTATCTAGCATGCCAGCATCGACCCCTAATGGAGCAAACAATGGGAAGTGCAGTCAAGGATGACAGCTGGCTTCTGTGCTAGGATGGGAGAGAGCATCGACTTGTTCCCCGAAACCGTCAAATCCTTTGAGCAATTACTCATCACCACCTATTCGTGCTATGTTTTTGAGGCTTGACCTGAGCTACAGAATTGGGTTTTTGGGGCTGGATATCTAACGCTGGAGATCGCAACTAGGGGGGTGATACCACTGGTAAAGATCGGTGGGCCATAGCTGTGGATTTTTAAGTTAGGGATGGGAGATGTAGCAAACGAGCCCGGGCTGAGGCTCATAGGCGGTTCTACGATATGTATGCCTTATCGTTAATTTGAGGGACTGATCCGTGATCACCCTTACACTCAGTTCGAGCACAAATTTACCTCCAATAGGAGATGCCTTGAGTTTGATTTAACGGTAGTGGGGACAGCGGACTGAACCCCGGGAGCAACAGCGCAGGTTCACCGGGTATTAACTAGAAATACCGAGCAATAGGAATGGCCTAGGGGATGCTTAACATAGACTATCACTCGCTATCACGAAATCTATCAAAGAAGCAACACCCCCCAGGAGATAATTCCCGGACTTCAACCTTCAATACTGAGACCCAACCTTTTAGTCCACAAAGTTGGGCAGAATTATCAAGCGCGCAACAAGCTAGACCTCCTACCGGGCATTGAGAGGGCAAGTAAGACCAACTCTAATTGGGGAAAAGGGGATCTAGGTGGTGTTTGGTTGTTCCTCTCAGGCCTTTTCCAGGCAGAAAGGAATTCGGGCAACATCTTGGAATTTTTGTGCCAGAACTCCTATGGAGGCGCAGCTGTGTAAAATTCAAATTGAAACAGACCGC
>Ga0307510_10004516_pt1 | contig 16376 bp, 20 predicted proteins | sample 12_EM_MG_FD_207224 | JGI IMG/M metagenome (GOLD analysis project Ga0307510, IMG submission 207224) | Populus trichocarpa ectomycorrhiza microbial communities from riparian zone in the Pacific Northwest, United States - 12_EM | ecosystem: Host-associated > Plants > Roots > Unclassified | place...
TCGTAGACCTCCCAGTATCACAAGGATATGACAGTATCACAAGGATATGACAGTATCACAAGGATATGACAGTATCACAAGGATATGACAGTATCACAAGGATATGACAGTATCACAAGGATATGACAGTATCACAAGGATATGACAGTATCCTTACAGTCGTCGACCGTCATAGCAAAGCCATCATCCTATCCCCCTGTCACAAGACCATCACGGCTGAGCAAACGAGCCAACTACTAGTAGATAATGTCTGGAAAAGAACAGGCGTTCCCAAGGCGATCATCTCGGATCGAGGACCACAATTTGCTGCACAAGTGACACAAGAACTATGGAGAAAGCTCGGAATCAAGCAGAAATTGTCCACCGCATTTCACCCTCAAACTGACGGAGAGTCAGAACAAGTTAACCAAGTCATCGAGCAATACCTTCGTATCTGTGGAAATTTCCAACAAGACAATTGGACCACACTCCTCCCCATTATCGAATTTGCACACAATGCACGACCGCACCGCAGCACCCACAGATCACCCTTCGAAGTCTGGTATGGCTTTCAGCCAACCTTCAAACCACCCTTGCAACTACAGACCAGACTACAAAGCGTGGATGACCGCATCCAATACCTAGAACAAATATGCAAAGAAGTCAATGCAGCACTCTTGATCGCAGCTAAAGAAATGCGAAGCGGAGGACCTGACGAACTATCCTACACGTTCCACAAAGATGACCTAGTACTCTTGGAAGCCACCAACCTACAAACGACACACCCTAAAGCCAAACTCGCTCCACGAAGATATGGACCTTTCAAAGTTATATGGGCTTCACCTACGAATTGCAAGTTGCAATTACCCGAGACCATGAGGGTTCACCCTGTATTCCACAACTCATTGTTGAAACCCTACCACGAGACACAAGCACATGGACCCAATTTCAAACGACCCCCTCCAGAAATCGTTGGAGGAGAAGAAGGACATTATGAAATCGACAAGATCCTAGCAGCACGTCCTACGAGAAATTGCAAAAGCACACAGTACTTTGTCCACTGGAAAGGCTACACCGACGCAGACAACTCATGGATTCCAGCTGGAGAATTGACCCACGCCAAAGAACTACTTGCAGAATTCCACGCCCGTACTCGCCCTAAAGAGGGGATACGCATACGAGCCTTGCAGGCGCAAGGAGATCCTAAAGAGGGGATACTGTTGCAAGCGGTACTCGTGCCCCCTGGTCTTCGCTACAAATCCGTGACTTCAGCATCACGTGACCGTGGGAACATATCACATGACCCTACACGTGACTCATCACGTGACCCCTCTGCCATTCATACATCACGAGACTTATCAGCACGTGACCCTGGGAACCTATGACCCTGTGACCCTGGGAAGATAACACATGACCTATCAAGGAACTGGTCATCAACAATGTCACCTGACAAGACACGCTTTGGACGCGCGTCTAATCCGTTGATCAACACATGGCAGATCGTGGGAACAATCAACAAGACGCGTCCACTAAACAATCAATGAAGATGTGACGCAACTCGATCAACAAAGACACAACTCATTAGGGCTAGACCCTAATCAAGATGTAATATGTAATCCGCAGTTGTTGCGCATTGACTGCGCATTCCCCCATTACCTGTAAATGTACCTACCCTAAACTGCGCACAGACCACCCTGTATTAGTATATAAGACCTATGAATTTAGGTGAACAGTCCTTAGACTGTTCTCTTGTCAACCCCCACACTGGAGCCCTTCAAAGCTCCTCCCGCGTCAGCAGCCCGTTCATCGTCTTACACAGTCCCGCCCCTCTTAGCCTTCTGCCTCTTCCTCCTCAATATCTCACTGCTGCTCCTTTGGATCAGTCACCTTCAACTCCGCACCGTTGTTGAGTCTCGCTACCCATAAAGTAGTGAGTTCCCGACAGGATATGGCATTGGTCAACCTCAAAGACCCTGGGATTCTTGCTGATATATATTGGTATCGGGGCCATTACAATATTATTTCTAATGCCAAGAGGCAGCACTTGGAGATAGAAAAGGCGACTTGAGCTGAGGCTGACTTACTCGTGGTAGAACGATGCCTAGCTTCTAGTGCAGTTTGAACTTATCTTCAACAACATCTCCTTGCCACGCGACCCCCTTCCCCTCCCACTTTTCTTCTTCCAACCCACAATTACCAAGTCCCATGCATTTTTGCAGCCCAGGGTCCACCCAATGTGGAAGAAGGAGAAGACAGTCTAGAGTGTCATGCAGTACTTGGCAAGCGACGATGGGGAAACAAAGTCACGTTCCCCTACTGCCTTAAGTGCAACCAGGACACCCCTAATCATGTGGTAGAGGAGTGCCCCCTCTGGAAGACCTGCCATTGGTATCTTAGTACCCAACATGCTCACAACAATTGCCCCTCCCCTCACAACTCTTGTGCAACTAATCATTGTTTGGTCTACTTTGGGCACCCTAACTTTGGCAGCTACTGTTTGGCAACTCCCGCTGGATTACTCCATCACAAGTTAGAGGTTGCATATCAAGATGCGGAGTGGGACAATGCTGACACCTGCTATGAAGGATCTGACATCTAGTTGCATGGTAGCAACTCTCTAGGAAGGGCGTCATGTTACACTCCTGGGCACTTGGTCCATATTTTTCTTTCTTTCTTGTCCGATATGTACTTATATGATCACATGACCCCAACTTACATGACCACTTACCTGTACAACAGATCCATTTTGTTGGGAACTCCATTGTTCCCTCCTTTTGTACGTTCTCTATTGTTCCCTTCTTATGGTAATCTGTGACTACCATTGTTCATGACTCTATTGTTCTGTGACACCTATTGTTCATGACTCCATTGTTCTCCCAATTTGTATGCTTAGTCAGGTAGCTGCCCTTTTGTATATAAGCTGGACTTATATCCTAGAGTTGGGCCTTAAGCCTGACTTAGTTTGCAATCTATTGTGTTCTCTGTCCTTGTTGCTTGAACAAACATTTCCTTTTTACCCTTCTTTGAAGTTATCTTCAAGTTCTTGAAGATACTTCCCTTTCCTCTTTATCTTCACCCAGACATTGGTCTTAGCGACCCTCTTGCCTTTATCACTTTCCAAAGTACCTTAGGTTATTAAGGGAATCATAACCCTTATAACTTCATCACTGCCGCATACTTCACCTTTGCGCATGTCGTGCCTTAAGGTTCAATAGACCTTAACAAGTAATCATAGGAAAAGGGCAGGTGCAAATAGACCCCATGAAGATCAAAGTCATAAAGGAGTGGCCCACTCCAAAGACCCCTACTGATGTCAGGGCATTCTTAGGGTTCACCAGATATTATTGCTACTTCATTAAAGACTATTCCTTGATCACCTGACCATTGCTGAACCTCACCAAAAAGTCTGTAGAGTGGCATTGGGACAAACCTCAAGAACAAGCATTCCAAAGGCTTAAGGAAATAATGTGCCAGAAACCTGTTCTCTCCCAACCAGACTTTAATAAGAAATTCTACTTACAAACAGACGCTTCTGCCTATGGCCTTGGGGCAGTACTATCCCAGAATCTTGGTGAAGATACCACCTCTACAAATAAATGGAAACCTACTCTACACCTGGTGGTGTATTACTTGGCCACATTTATGCCCACCAAATAGAACTATGACATTTATAAACAAGAGCTGCTGGCTGTAATGAAGTCCCTCTCACATTGGAGACCCTACTTAGGGTGGACCAAAGTTCCATTTACTATCTGTACTGACCACGCCAATCTCCAATATTGGAAAGCCCCACAAAACCTTAATAGGAGGACAGCATGCTGGCATGCAGATCTTCAAGAGTATGATTATGAAATCAAATACATCCTAGGAAAGACCAATGTCACATCAGACTTCCTTTTACAACCACTGAATGCAGACCAAGGGAAGGATGATAATCAAGGAATCATAGTCATACCTGCAGAATGCTGCAAAACCCTTATTGTCAAAAATAGAATCCAAGTCCCACTGGTACTTGAAGTAAGGAGAGGTCTGATAAACCTATATCATGATCATCCTTTAGCTGGGCATCTAGGAAGAGATGAAACACTACAAAAAGTACAAGAGAAATTCTGGTAGCCTCACATGTGGCAATAGGTTGAAGACTATGTCAAAGGCTGCACCATGTGTCAACAAAATAAAATCATCAGTTATCAAGCCAAGAATCCCCTCTATCACATCCCTACCACTTCAAATGCATGACCCTTTGAAAGAATAGCAATGGATCTCATAACCAGATTACCCAAAAGAGGGGATAAAGACACAATTCTGACCATTGTTGACCAAGGGTGCTCTCAAGCAGCTGTCTTCCTACCATGCTCTACTACCATAACAGGCCCACAAATCGCTCAGCTCTATCTAGACCATGTGTACAAGTGGTTTGGTCTACCTACAAAGGTCATTTCCAATTGAGACCCCTGGTTCACATCGCATTTTGGGACTGCCCTCACAAAGAAGCTTGGGATTCAACAAAACCTATCCTCTGCATTCCATCCTCAAACTGATGGGCTATCAGAGTGAAAGAATCAATGGGTAGAACAATACCTTCAGATCGTAATATCACTTCATCCTGAGGACTGGACTAGGTGGATTTCAATCGCATCAATCATACACAACAACTGATGAAATCTCACTCTCAGTCTTTCACCAAGCCAAGTATTGCTGGGATATGAGCCAACTCTAGTTCCATTGGACTGAGTTGTGATGACAAATGAAACTGCAGAATCTCGGATCAAAACCATAATCAAAAGGAGACAAGAAGCGATTCAAGCCCTTAACAAAGCTGTGAAAGATCTTCCTAAAGATATGGCCCAATTCAAAGTGGGGGACCTAGTATGGCTAGAGGCAACTCATCTCTGCCTCCCATTTCAAACATCAAAACTAAACCTGAAGAGGTATGGTCCATTCAAAGTCCAAAAGGTGATATCCCCTGTGGCGTATTAGCTTGACCTTCCAATCACCTAGAGAATCCACAACACATTCCATGCATCTCTCTTATTGCCCTATTGGGAGACTTCTGAACATGGACCAAACTTCTCCCGACCTCCTCCAGATTTGATTGATGGTGAGGAGGAACAAGAAATACAACAAATCCTCAGACATCAGACTTTTGGGCAACAATGGAAATTACAATACCTTATCAAGTGGAAAGGGTTTCCAGATAGTGATAATGAATGGGTAAACTCCAAACATATGCATGCTCCAGATATCATCTGAACCTATCACCAGAGAAACCCCCTATCATCTATAAAAACCCTTCACTTATCGTCTCTAAACTCCATTCCCCTCTGGTCACTTCCAACATGGCTACTCAATCCTTTGATGTCTCTGAAACCATGGTTATCACCCCTCCAGAGGCATCATCCCCTGCTACTACTGAGTCACCACTTCCTGTCCCTGAACCACCTACTATGGTGGACATGTTCCACAACCCTGACTGGGTCCCATGCCCTCTCTCTCCTCACACCACCCTTGCAGCCCTGGAGCAATGTTGAGCATCCAAACTACACCCTCACCACCAACATCACCTGAGGGCTGGCAGCCACCATCAAGAAGTGCACCAAGGAGCAGCAGCTCAAAGAAGACCGGCTTAACAGCCACATCCTCAGTCTGGAGAACAAGGTCAAACACTACAAGAAAACCTTCAACATGCCACCAGAGGGATACATCAAAAACAATGGGCACTTTCCATCCCTTGTCATTCCAGTGCCTGGCAGATTCTTTTGACCTGCCAAGTGGATCAAGAAGATTGGACCAGGACAAGTCACCATGCTGGGTGAAGGAGAGGGGCCTTCTGTCTCCCCCCTCATTGCTAACATATACTCTGAGCCCCTCCTCCAGTATGACACTCCCACCGAGCCTCTGCCCACTTGGTTCTGCAACCTCCTGGTTGGTCCTGGGCCTGCCTTCCATGCCCTCCTTTGCTCTGTCGTTAATGTGCTTGTTAGAAGTGAGTGGGTGCATGGAATGTGTGTGGTTATTGTGGCCTAGCAAGGTCACAAACTAACTCAGTATGCATGCAGATAGGGCATCAACTACTGTGTATTCACCTAGCAAGGTCACAAACTAACTAGGGAAAGTGAGTTAAGGAAATAATAAATGTAATGGGCATTAAGCTCACCTCAGTATGCACATAGATGGGGCATCAACTGAGGTGGCAACAATGTGGGATGCCATGTATATGAATGAATGAGCAGGGCTTGTAACTGTAAGGTACCAAATATGAAAAGGGGCAGTAAATGGATGCAAATATATGGAACATATCATAACTGGAACTAGTGCACCATGCACAGTCAGCTGGGTCTGTAATTAAAAGAATAGGCTCAAGGCCCCAAGGCCCTGAGTTCTGCTTCCGTGACACTCCCCCTCACTTCACACGCAGTCCAAGAGATGCAGCAAAGTGTTTCACCTTGGTGGAAGGCAATGCCTTGGTGAGGACATCGGCCACCATGTTATTGGTGGGGCAGTATATGAGTTGGATAGAACCCTTCTCAATGACCCAGCAGATCCAATGGTAGTGCACATCAATGTGCTTGGTCCACGGATGGTACTGGTTGTCATGTGTAAGTGCAATGGCAGCCTGGTTATCACAAAAGAGTGTGGTGGGGGAAGTGAGGTTGCCAAAGACCTTGGAGACAAGGCTGTGAAGCCAGAGGGCTTCCTTACTGCTATGCATTGCTACAACGTACTCACTCTTGGTGGTGGACAGAGAAACGATCTCCTGTTGCTTTGATGACCACAAGACAGCACCCCCATCTATAAGGGACGCATAGCCAGAGATGGCATGCCAGTTCTCAGCCATGCTGCCATTGGCATCTGCATAACCCTCTAAGTGGCTACTTGCCTTGCCATATGTAAGCCAAAGATCACAGGTGCCCAAGAGGTAGTGGAAGATCCACTTAACTGCCTCCCAATGAGCAGGCCCAGGATTCACTGCAAAATGGGCTACTGTTGCAACTGCAAATGCGATATCAGGGCGCATTGCCAATGCAGCCCAATTGAGGGTACCAACTGCCTCACGGTATGGGATATCGCGCATCATCATGCACTCTGCTGCACTTGTGGGTACTTGCTCTAAAGAAAGCTGGACCTGGTGGTCCATAGGGGTGGAAAGCAGTTTGAGGTCAGCAAGGTTATAACAACGCAGGATCGCATCAATGTATGAGCGCTGGGATAGGCAGACAACCTGGCCAGGGTGATCACGTTTGATCTTGATGCCAAGCATCCAGTGCAATTCTCCAAGATTGGTGACCTCAAAGTGCTTGCATAGGCCAGCCTTGAGTTCATCAATAAGGCTGATAGTGGTGGCGATGATCGAGCAATCATCTATATGGACTACCACGACAGTAAGCTCACCTTTGACAACAATGACTCTGTAGTAAACGGCTTGATCCACAGCACATTGCATGAATCCAAGCTTGGCAAAGACACTTGTAAGCTTCTGGTACCAACGGCAGCCAGATTGCTTGAGCCCATAAAGGGTCTTGATGAGATGCAGAACATGTGTGCCTGTGTCAGGAGCCTTGTAGCCCAGAGGGTGGTGCATGTATAGGACCTCATTGTTGTTGAGTTCCCCATTGAGATAGGCACCCTTGATATCAATCTGGTGCATCTCCATACCAAGGCAATTCGCCATCGCAATGACAGTGCGCATGGATGTGAGTTTTGCTACTGGTGCATAGGTGTTATCATAGTTGACACTGCCAATCTGGCTGAAACGCTGGGCAACAAGACAGGCCTTATAATGGACGATATTGCCCACGGCATCCTTCTTTGCCTTGAGAACCCATTTTGAGCTGATAATGTTGACTCTGGGCAGTGCTTCTTCTAGCCTCCAAGTGCCAGCAGCTTTGAGTGTGGCCAAATCTTCTTCAATGGCCTTCTCCCACAAGGGCCAGTCAGGTCTGCATTTAGCTTCTGTGAGCGTGTGGGGCTCAAGGGCCTCTGCATCTGCTGTCTCTGCTGTGAATATATATTCCATACCCTTGAAATCCTCATGCATCGCTGGCAAGCTGTCATCCACTGTCCACACTCCCCCTGCTTCCACAGGATCTTCCACAAAAGTCTTAGGGACTTGCAGACCAGAAGCAATGCAAGGGGCGTTGGTGCTGGAGTGTACAACTCCTTCACCAGCCTGCAAATCATAGATGATGCACAAGGGCATGCATATGCAAGTGCTCTGGTGCAACGGGATTGATGGGATATCAGGCACATGGGCCTGCTTGGGTGATAGTGATGATGGGGATCGCATGGGTGAGATGGGCAGCGATAAGGAATTTGAGGTTGAGGGGGTGTCAGACGCAGCAGTCTGCTTGCCACTGACAGTTGGAATAAGTAGTTGCTCCCCCTTGAGCAGAGCTGCTGACGCAAAATAAACATTCTGCTCAACAGTGATGGTGCTGGGCTTCCTGGGCTTGGGCCAATAGACCCTATATGCCTGGGAGTCACGATCAAAACTGAGCCAACGGCCTTTGCAAGCACAGACATCCAGCTTGGAGCCACTGTCATCGTGGACCCAGATGGTGCAACCCCATTGTCATAGTCTGGAGAGATCAGGTGGGGACCCAAACAGTGCCTCAAAAGGCATCTTATTGTCTAGTGTCCACATGGCTGTGCAATTTTTGAGCCACGTTGTGTGATTCAGGGCCTTGCCCCACAAGAAGCTGGGTAGGCCCATTAAGTGCCTGAAGGCCCGGATCCACTCTAGAAGCATCCAGTTCAGACATTCGGCAATGCCATTCAGCTGAGGGGTGTTGTGAATGGTGAGCCGATGTGCCATTCCTGTGGCTGCTAGATGCTTGTTAAAAGCCTCACTGAGGTACTCACCCCCATGATTGGAGTGAAGTACCTTGATCCCAGTGCAATGTTGTTGAGTGATTGCCCAAGCTTCAAAGAACTGATAGTACTTGAAGGCTTTGTCCTTTGTGGGGATCAGGTAGATGGTTGTGAAACAAGTAGCATTGTCAGTGAAGGTAACAAAGTATCATTTCCCCTTTGCAGTTGTGGTGCATGCTGGTCCCCACATGTCTGTATAGATCTCATCCCCAAAGTTCAGGGCCAGGATGCTGATGCGAGGCTTGGGTATGGGGATGCAGGTGGCACGCACAAAGATGCATGCTTCGCAGTTGGTTTCAGGTGCATCAGGATCAAGCTTGATCCCCTTGATGGCCCCATTCTCAATGAGTTTGTGGGTGCTTGCGATGGATATGTGTCCAAGGCGGCAGTGCAGCTCCATGACAGACAGGAGCTTGACAGTGTGAGCAGACTCCAAAGAGTGCTTGTACTTGTAGAGGTGACTTGCATTGCATGCAACATTTGTGATCAGCTCTCCGCTTGGAGAGGTGAGCTTGAGGTGTCCATCTCCGATATGGGACATGTATCCCTCTTCATCTAGTGCCCTGAGGGACACCAGTGTGTAACCGATGGACGGCACATAGAGCATGTCATAGAGTGAGAGGACGGACTTGCATCTGTTGACCGGGGTTCTGACAATCAATGTTCCCATTCCTATGGCAGGGAACTTGTATTGATTTGCAGCATTGAGGTAGAGGGGTGGTGATAGGGTGGTGTAGGAAATGAAATCAGCCTTGTATGGGCTGATGTGTCGCAATGCACTGGAGTCATACAGCTCAGCATGGGGAGCGATGTCTGCCTTGTTGGGTGAAATGATGGCTGCAGCAGTGTCCTCAGTATACCAATCCTCCCCCTCAATGTCTGGCCAGTCAAGGCGCTCATCGCTCTCCTCTATCTCAGTGCAGAAATCCTCATTTTCATTGTCAGAATCTGTGTCGTCCATCCGAGAGTCTGGTTCAGCAAAACACAAGTGAACCTCCTCCTCCTCAATGGCCCAGAAACCCCTGTCATCTGAAACATCTTCATCATCAACGGTTACTATGTTAGCAGAGCCCACAGGCTTGTTCTCGGGCTTGCTGCTCAAGCTGGCCTGTGCTGACTGTCCACTGCTTTGCGCTGTGGCCTCCTCCTGCTTCTTGGTACGGCACTCCCATATCCAGTGTCCTTCCTTGCCACAATGGTTGCACTTGCCCTTTTTGCGATGATTTGCAAAGTTGTTGTTGTTGCTGCGCTCGGAGGTGGTGGCGGCAAGGGCCTCATTGGTCTGGGCCCCCTTCCTGCCTTTGCCTTGCCCTTGGGAATGATCCTTGAGCTCACAGCATTGTTTTATGCGGTCAGCCTCTTCGCAGACCAAGTCAATGACATCTGACATGTCAATAGGCTTGCTGGTGTATTTTACTGCAAGCCAGAGCGTCAACAGTGACTGCACAGTGTAGGTGGCAAGCATATCCAGGATCCCCTTCAGGATGGTGTGCTCATACTCGATGTCGGTGATGCCAATGTTTGCTGCCTTAAGCTCATGGTGCTTTATCTTCAAGCTTGTGAGGTACTCTCGGACATTGCCCCCTTTTGGGCAGCGCATGTCAAGGAAAGCTTGGTGGAGGTTGGCCTTTGTGTACATGCTCTTCACAGTGAAGCAAGCAGTGATGGCATTCCACTGCTCCTCAGCTGTTGGGAATTTGTCCATGTCCATTGCAGTCTTAATGGGGAGACACTGGCCAAGGAGGCATTGGGCAATAATGTCTTCGCAGTCCTAGCATTTGTGCTCCCCCTTCTCAATATTGGTGATGTTGTTCGAGTCCTTGGGGACAGGACACATTTTGGAGCTGTTGAAATAGTCCCAATGGCTGGTGAGTATCATTGCTCTTCGAAAGCAGAAAGAAAATGTCGCCCAGTTTGCACCTTCAGAATCAAGGTGTGGAATGTTGGTGGATATTCTGATTGGTGGGACAGAAGAGATGGCTGGCATGGATGTGGGAGCTGGAGAAGACATTTTCTTGATGGAAGCTGTGGGCGTGGAGGGAAGGATGGAAGGCAATGCAGAAGATGATGAAGATAGAGAAATGGGTGGGTTGGTTATAGCACTTGGGCCAGGGCCCATAACCTGTCGTTAATGTGCTTGTTAGAAGTGAGTGGGTGCATGGAATGCGTGCAGTTATTGTGGCCTAGCAAGGTCACAAACTAAGTAGGGAAAGTGAGTTAAGGAAATAACAAATGTAACAGGCATTAAGCTCACCTCAGTATGCACGTGGATGGGGCATCAACTGAGGTGGCAACAATGTAGGATGCTATGTATATGAATGAACAAGTGGGGCTTGTAACTGTAAGGTACCAAATATGAAAAGGGGCAGTAAATGGATGCAAATATATGGAATATATCATAACTGGAACTAGTGCACTGTGTGCAGTCAGCTGGGTCTGTAATTAAAGGAATAGGCTCGAGGCCCCAAGGCCCCAAGTTCTGCTTCCACAACATGCTCTTTCTCTGACATCCCACAGTGGGGACTCCATGCTGATGTGGTGCGATTCTGTGATTACAATGACCAGATCACCATCATCCACACCCAACTCCACCACCTTGAGGCAAGCCTTGAAGATGCCCAGCTTGCTTGCTCCCTTGCCCAGTCACACCTTGAAATGGCCCAAGCCACCCAGCATATCAGTTACCTTGAGGCAATGGCACTGGGGCGTAGTGTCTCCTTTTGTTGTAGCAGCTGGAAGAAAGCACCCCAGGCTGCCCAAGATCAAGGACAATCTTTCTAGGTGGCAGAGTGATGTAACTGGCATCTGGAGCAGGAAGTGGGACCAGAGTAAGTTTGGCAACTGGGCCATTGATGTGCAAGAGTTTCGGGGTTTTGGTACAGGACTTGGGAGTGGAGTAGCCCTACCTGGTATGCAGTTGTAGGATAAAAGGAGTGACTATAGTAGTTGTAGAAGCAAGTCAAATCTCCTGTCTAGTTATCTCAGTGTCTATAACAATGTTTGAGTCTAGTGTTCATGGTGACAAAGGACATCCACGAAGGTGCAATATTGTCTTCCTAGTTCTCTGAGTCCTCTTGAGTCCCCCCTCATATCCCATAATCTCCATGACCTTGCAGAGCTTTTCGGCCAAACCAAATCGCAAGCAAACTCCTTACATATCCAAGATGGTGTGACCAGACGTATAATGCCCTCTACATGTGCAAAGAGTATGCCATCTTCATGTTGACCTGTAGAGCTTCTAATGCAGCCTACACCATTGTGGATTCCTTGACTTCTAGTAGAAGTCCTCATACAAAGATGGATTGTTTTCCCCACCAAGCTGATTCTCTCTCTTTCATCAGGTCTCCCATCACCATACATGTCCTGGTATTGGAGTACTATTTCAGTTATTGTGTCAGGTATATATCTGAGGAGAAATGCTCATGGCTCAACAATCACGTTTTCTACAGGCGTCGCCTGACAAGTCCCCACACATCTTCAGTTTTGGTGTTGGCCTGGTGCAAGGCAATGACCATAGAAGGCATGAGTTATGTCCCTGTCGACTTTGTAAGTTGGAACTTCCCACATTCATCATGATGCTTTTGGTCAGATTTCAACTGTGACAGAGTGAAATGGGATATACTCTTTGACTGGCTTAGAATATTTCTGTCTCATTCCTGTACACCACAAAGTTAGGCATCAAATGTTTACAAGGTATCAGCTGCAGATGGCATAATATATTGATGGCATCCACGATTTGGTCTACATCAGTAGCTGTTTGTTTTGTGATTGCCCTTCCTCCCTTTGCATCTAGGTGGATCAGGGTTAAGTATAGCTTTGGTGGATCATAGTTTTCGTACCCTCAACAACTCATCGACCTTGTCATCGATGGCCTTTACTCTTTGATCGATACCATCCACCTTATCGTTGACACCCTTCACCCTGTTATCAACATTGGCTACTCTGTTGTTGACACTGGCTACCTTGTTGTCAATGCCAGCTAACCTGTTGTCAAGGTCGTTCACCCTTTTGTTGACACCAGCCAACCTGATATCAACACCAGCTACCTGCTCATCAACACTGGCCACTCAATAGTCAACACTGATCACTCCATCTTCAACTCTGGCCACCCAATCATCAACCCTAAGTATCACATCTGATACTCCCCTCACACTTTCTTTGATAGTATGCATAGCCTTCAGAACTTGTGCCTTGGCCATCCAAGCCTCCTCATATGTCAACTTGTCCAGACTTTTCAGTGCATCTTCCAGATCTGTTCTTTCCAAAGGCTTCTTCACATACTTTCCTGATCACTATTCAGTCAATGATGATATATGGTCAGGGCAATTACTCACTCATTCAGCCTTGCTTTATCTCCTTTGCCGCAATCCCAAGTATACACAGTACTTCCACCATGATCTTGACCATGATATCCATCATGTCTGCTGTCAGTAGCACCTTGGTGTAAGTTTCTAGCCATCGGAAGAAATTCTCAATGTGTTTGAAGATATCCATGAGAGTGTCTTGGCCTTCTTGAATATCTGTTGCTGTCTGATATAGTAGCCGTTACAATGGTTGAATATCTATCAAATTTCATGAGAGTGCAGATCTCTGACAGGTTCACAAGCTGAGACATACCAGGCTGATGCCCTCACCAAGAGTCCCAGAGAGGGAATACAGGACATTCATGGTTGGATCAAGCCACTTTGTCCACCTCTCATCGGTGGGTCTTGACTGATCAAGATGTTGGACTTGCTGTTGGAGCACAGCAAGAATAGTGCAAGGAGAGTTGCATGTTTGAAGGTGGGCAGTGAGCAGGTGTGCTAGGAGATCATTTCTGGTGCACCTCTCATAGGCTTTGAGGGCATTGTTGAATAGAAGTTGAAAGTTGTGGGACAGAATGGCAGCAGGGGGTGAGCGGGACATGACATGCATGACCTGGTTGTGAGAAGGTCATTACTGGAACCAAATGCAGGAGATCAGGAATTTTCAAAAAGGTGGGCAACACATGATCTATCCGTTGACAAGCAAGAATTGAAGCACTTGGCCATCACAAATCATGATGGCCTCTCCATTGCACTTGCAACATCCCTATGACTACCTTGACACCCTTCTTGCCACCCTCCCATATGAATCCATTCCTCAAGATATAACAAGTACATCTCTGAGTGCGGGCCACAGCTCTAGCCTGTATCCAAAATTCATCGACACCATGTTGCGCCTGGTGTCTGGTGGTCCTGTGCGCACTGACGAAGTGCCACACCTCAGCCATGCCTGGCCAGAGATCCAAGCATCCGTCCAATGTGCTCTGGACACACTACATCACCCATCCTCATCCTCTTCCTCCACTCAACCCCCTACAAAATGCAAATACACTCCCTTGTCTCCAGCCACAAACCAAAAGAAAACCAAATATGAGTGAGGGGATGGGAACAGACAAGTGGGAGATGCTGTTGATGAAGACAATACCAATGACACACCGCACCTGACTCTCCATGTGCTCTCAGTGACCGCACCAGTGCGCCACAAAGTTGACATCACACTGCACATATGCACACTGCGACTTGCACACAGCACCACAGGCACTGCAACCACACACTGTGCTTATGTGGGTGTTCATCCTCCCCATACGAGCATACTCAAGCAGAGCACTGCAGTGGGCCACGCTGCTCCTTGCGGGTGATAAACCCACACTACCTGCACCCAAAGGCACCCGCGCCACTTCTGGCTCTGGCGCAGCCAATACTGCAGGCACTGCGCGATTCAAGCTTGCTTGCTCTGTTCCTGACTCCACCAATGCCACCGTTCCACGCATGACAGTCCATCCACCCCCGTCTGCATCTGCACCCCCTTCTCAGCCCATCAACTCCAGAGAGGCCCTCTTTACCCTCCTCTCCTCCATCATCTCAGGTACTTCTGTGAAGCTCACGACCATCAAATGCGCCAGGCCAATCGCAGGAATCACAGCCTTCTGCAGCATGCATGAGACCTCCCTCTGGTTCTTTGACAGCGCAGGGGGGGGGGTATTCTTGCCGATGCACATCTGGCTGAGTTCTGGGCACTTGTGGATCTGGCGCGAGGCGAAGCAGGCATGCATGTTCACACCACAACAGGGTGGACATGCTCAGTTGTCTTAACATGCCATAGCGTGCATGCTAATGAGGAGGCAGAGGAGGAGGAGGAGGAGGAGGAGGAAGAGGGTGAGGAGACCGAGTTCCAGATGATTGATGGGAAGGAGAGAGATGGGATATTAGAGTGGGTGCGAAAGCACCGGGATGCGTTTGGGATTGCACTGGCCCAATGGGGTGCTCAAGCACCACAGATGGCAGGAATGGCAGTGGAGTCAAAGGATGGAGAGGGCACTGGCGCTGGAGGAGACTTGGATTCTGATTCTGATTTTGAGGTGTCAAGCGTGTCAAGTGATGGTGGCTCTCTGAGTAGTGGCTCTAACTCTGGCTCTGGCTCTGGCTCCAATGCTGGGTTGGGCAAGGGTGAGGACGATGGAAGCAAGCATGGCTTGCAGGGTGGAGAAAGTGATGATGACAGTGACAAGGATGTGGTTGAGCTCGACCTGAAACATCACCTGCTACTGCGCACTGGTGTGCTTCCCAAGATGTCGTGCACCACAATGGATGCTGCTGTCAGGCTCATCATAGGCAACCTTGTCAGGCAGGTGGGTCAGAGTCCCCCTGGACCCACCAAGGCAGGGCCAGGGCACCCAGTTGCATGGGATAAGAGTAGGCACGATAGTCACGATGGAGGCCATGATGATGAGAAGGACAAGCTAGATGACTAACTCCATGGATACAACCCATGACAGCTTGTTCTCAATTCATGATATAAAAAACTTGCACAGACCATGACTACTTAATACAATATGACCTTGTCGAACTGTCAACTAGATTTTTCTGTACATCAAGAAATGGGGTGGGAAATGCAATATGAAAAATGCTGGCATGACAAGAACATGCATGTCAATGGGGACTTGTCTGACCTGATGGCATTGGCCCATTGCCAATGAAGATGGCAAGATTTAGGATCGGGCACTTCGCATCTGTAGGCTGCATAGAAAGAAATGACAGGGTAAGGTAAAGGTAATGGAATATCCAAGTGATGTCTGAAAATGAAGGGGAGGTATTGTCACGTACAGTGGAAGTAGCAGGTGGTGTTTGCTCTCATAAAGTTGAAGGTTGCCATCTGATTGTTTATGGTTCTCACATTGCCTTGATGATGGAGAGTATTGTCCTTGTATGCTTTAATCATATGAATACAGGAAGCCCAAGACTTGATGAGCATCTAGAGACCCAGACAGCTTCCAATATTCTAGGTATACTCAATAAGTAGGAGAAACCAGGCCCCATTCACAAGCAGGCCCCATTCACAAGGGGGCCCCAAATCACTCAATAGTAATGGTGATATCTCTAATGGTGGGGCATTGTAAGGCTGCATGTTCAAACCCCTCTAAGTACGATTCATAGGTTTTTTTTTCCTTTTAACTATAACTATCAAATTGCATGGGCTGCCCATCGGCGCCGCACTCCACAAGC
>Ga0307510_10004519_pt1 | contig 16374 bp, 7 predicted proteins | sample 12_EM_MG_FD_207224 | JGI IMG/M metagenome (GOLD analysis project Ga0307510, IMG submission 207224) | Populus trichocarpa ectomycorrhiza microbial communities from riparian zone in the Pacific Northwest, United States - 12_EM | ecosystem: Host-associated > Plants > Roots > Unclassified | place...
TGATACCAAAAACAATATTGCCGAATCATGGATTGTGCCGAGGGCGCATGCCAGCGCCGTTACTGCTGTACTGTGTGTCGGTGAGCACATACTTACTGCGGGGGTGGACCAGCAGGTTAAACTGTGGAAGGTGAGTGAGAGGGGAGAAGGTATTACGGTTGAAGTGCAGGAACAGCAGGAGAGTGCTGTTGCGGATATCTCTGCCGCAGAGATAGTTGGTTGTGGGAAGATATTGATTGTGGGGGTTGGCGTAGATATTTGGGAGGCGAGCGCTGGGTTGTGATGGAGCCCACGTGTCAAGTTATACGGGGGAAAGAACTGTTAATATTTGTATATTTTAAGGCCTATGAAATTAGGGGCCATATTGAGGGGCGGGGTTCCTGTTCACCTATTCGATCGAGCGTCCCTAGGACGTTAAGGGGCTGTTTGGTCTGACAGTTTTGGGATGGCAAACCATAGTTTGTAACTACGGGACTGTTTGGTAGACATGAATTACAAACCATGATTTGCAGCAACCAGCACCAAATTTTTGACTGTTTTTGACAATAGGCTATGAGGTTCTTCCAACCATGGTTCCACAACCATGGTTTGTAGCTAGCCAAACTTCGCAAAATTGTCACGCTAAACAGCCCCTAAGTTTCGTCGGACAATGTCCGCTAATTGGTGTTTAACCTGCTGTCGTGGGCCCCACGTTGACCTGAACGTCCATATTCCAGCATATCATAGTGCAAGAAGAAAGTGTGTGATGGACCCACACTGCACCCAAAATTCTAGATCCTATACAACAACAGTGTCGAGATATAGTCATATCCCAATAATTGGGTTTTCTCGCATAGATAATATTTTATTATGCGAAGGGCGCAGTAGCGGGTGAGTGGGTTGCGGTAAAAGCATTGTAAACATGTATCGTGCGCTACTCTGTAGTATTATACTGTGGCCTGTAAGCGCTGGGCGTGGACGGGGTTTTTCACTCGGATGCGGGGTGCCAGTAAACCATTTTTCGCTGTGGGATCTTAGACTGGTTTTCAAGCAAAACCTGCTGGTGGACCGACGCCCGCCGATGGCTTTCCTGGAACTGCCTGTGTAACGATTGGAACAGCGCATACTTGTACAGCACTCGGGTACTGTACTGGTACAACACCAGAGCCTTATAAGCCACCACCCTCTCACTTCATGTCCCCCTGATTCCGTCGAACTCATTACACACGATCCTTCTCTACCCGACCTAAAAAAAAATAAGCAAAAGAAAGCAACTCAAACAGTTGACCATAGCTCAGATGTCGTCAGGCCGCCAGGTCACTGGTAATGTCAACTAGTTCAATATAAATCAATTCCATTACCGAAATAGACGTCGAGGGGCGTCGGGTTCTGCAATGGCTACCACTTGAACCGTAGCAACGGCACCAAGGCGTGCGAACCAACCGACACGGCAGCGTGGGAAGCTGGATACTAGAAACCAAAGAGTATAGAAGGTGGAGCGATACCGAAGCTAGTTGCATAGAGCCACTGTTGTTCTATTAAGGAAACCTAAGAGAGGGGAAGACTTATCTAAGGTGGCGAGACCTCTCCTCAGGTGAAAGACAATGCAAATATCACTGACCGTCAGCAAACAATAGCTCCCTAGTGATTGATAGCCTATGCGACCAGACCGAGGGAAAAGACGTTGCTGTAGTGGGACCCCGGTGCGATTTCGTTCCCCAGCAGGAGCAGTCCAGCACAAGTATTATGTTGGGCACTATTCTCAAGCAACTTGTCAGTAGAGGAGGAATTTCGGAGCATACGGGAGGCTTTTCAAGGAGACAAAAAAAGAGGTTGGTCGCCGTGACCTCCTGCTTCTAGACCTGGTAAAAAATTTGAAAAAGGGTATTACATTGCTGTAGCGCGTATTTATGTGTATCGATCCTTTAGACTGATCCACCGCAGCGACGACGGGAGCTTCTCGAGTCGCTGTAGGAAATTGTTCGGGTATGCAAGGAACGATATTATCCACAATTCTAATGCTTGATTGCTCATCTAGCAGCCTAAATTAGATTTTCTTTTCTTCCCTCTATACGGAATGTGCAAAAACCCTCCGCCCCACATTTGAAGATTTATGGCGTTTTTAATACCCGACCACTTAACGGTATCTAGTATCATAAGTCAACAGCAAGTTACCGTGCTTTGCCTTACGACATCGCATCCGTTCCAACTATTTCAGAACACGAGTGATGGGATGTGATATGTCTTGGGCGGCAGGGTTATATGAGGGCAATGTCAATTTTTGATATGATATTAGATTTTGTATAGATGTTTCGGGATTTAGGGTAATTGGGTTTTGTCAGAGACCCGAAGTTCCTGTTCGTCTATTCGGACGGGTATCCCTCAGGCATGAGGTCTGGTCGGGTAATGTGGGTTAATGTGTGGCTTTACTCAATTTACAGTGGCTGACTCCCGTGTTCGAGTAGGTAATGGCCGCAGCATGGTACTGTACTGCGCAAGGGTGGGGTCGTGAGGCCTGGCCATGCTCCTAGTTGGGGTATGTGCCCACAATAGTAATGCTATCTGTCTTCTGGGTAATTTCCATAAGTCTCACAGAGCCGCTAGAGTCCCCCTTGGAGAATACGGTAGGTTGTAGGGGAGTTTTTAAAAGGTCGGTCTGGGGTTGAGCTGTGATTCGAAGGGGATCCCTGGAGTTAGCCATGATACCTAACTTCATTTTAAGCGCGAGTAGTGGGTTCAGTGTATCATACCCACTTTTCCTTGCAGAGCAACCCTCTTTTTTTTTCGTTTTCTTTCGAGTAGCAACGGATAGCTAGAGGCCTGTAGTGCTGCAGACGTCAATTTTTTTTACTGAACTCGACCTGAACCAAGAAACAGCATGTACGTCAAACACAAAGAAAAATTAAAGATATCAAAGAAAGCCTCTAAAATATCGTTATGCGCTTTAGGAACAATTACTAAATTCTTTGGCGGAATCTCATCTAACTTAGTAGATATCTGTAAGATCCGTCAACGCCTAGCCTACTCTTTACCTTCAGTTTCCTTAACGCATTCAAATATCCTGCACCAAAACGTGGGGGCACTATTGGCTAACAGAAGTGATCTGACCGAGCTCCCTGAGTTTGCTCGTTGCCAGGAAATTATTTTTTAACTCCAGAGACTTTAAAATATAGCTTCTAGTGGCCAACTCACCTTAGCTGCCCCTCCATCGAAAATCACCGGAAACCTGTCCCTGCAGGGAGCTACGCCTGGCCAAGATCCTATCCCCAAGTCCTAGCCTAACAACATCCCATGCTTGGGTTACTCCACCAAGTTGAAGAACTGAAAAACTGACCACACCCCCGAACTCTATAATAACAGCATCATCAATGATATGTGGTTGAATTATCTATCGAGTATCAATGCAAGCATTTTCGCACTTTCCGTGGGTTCCCGGTGGTACGTCCTGTCTATTTCAGTGACAGGAAGGATATTTGACCAAAGGAACGGTTACTGGACATGCTGGTAGCTGAGGTAGGCCAAACAGAGCTCGCCGATCATTGAGAGGGGCTTTAGGAGCAGGTTTGAGCTGTTAGTGAGCAAGGCCGATGGTATCGAGCTCAAGGACTTCTCGACCACGGCGAGCTATAGATAACGTGCTAGCAGTGGTTTCATAGCAGGGATATCAGAGGTACGAACAGCCATCCGCGTAGGTATCGCACGGTATATCATTTAAGCGTTACTATGATCCTAAATATTGCCGAACGAGGCCGTAATAGGAAATAAATTAAATCTGAAGAGATATAATGATAGTCTAGGGAGCTGGCGAAATAGAGAAATATAAAGGAATGGGTAGTAATTTATAAGGTAACGAACGGTGTGGTGTGGTGGAGTAAAATTTAATGGAGGGTGTACGAGAGCTTGGGGTAGCTATAGAAGTTATATGGCGGAAAAGTAATCGGCTAAGAAGAGTCATTGAAAGACCAAGAAACACAGAAGAGAGGTATTAGAGAATAGAATAATAGGTAGGAGGGATTGAAGGAGATAGTAAAAATACAAGGAACGATTGAAACAATGGAGCAAATCTAGTTAAAATGTTAAAAGAAGAAAGGAAGGGGGAGAGCGAAGAGAAAATGGACTAAACTCTATAAGTCGGTCACGATAAACTCTTTTCCACTGACTCCCTCTGCACTCCCACTCTGATGTGTACAGTACTGGATCTGTCTATCTATCTTGCGTCTATCTCTATGAAGCTTCGATCGATCCACCCTCCTCATAATGCAACGGGGCTGCTGTCTAATTTGTACAATAACACAGGATTGTGCGAGGTTAACCACGGACAAGTATTTAATGGCCTAACAAGACGGGCATGAGGAAGAAGGGACAAATCAATGGGGTGAAGGTATCATAAGAGAGAGGAGGGGGAAACAGCAAAGGGCTACAATTTTATACGAAATTTGTTAAGCAAAACCCAAACAAGGAAGGGGCAAGGAGTGGGATAGGGTAGTTGGAAGGGGGAGAATGAGGTAACGAGAGATCCAATGAATGTAAATGATCCGATCTCAGGGAACGGCATCTGTGGTGGCTTGTCAGTCGGTGTAGTGAGATGTGCGGGGCGGTCTTGAGGGTTTGTTTTGCGGCGTTTCTCCGCTGCAATGTTCTACCGCTCTTTTTCCTGATTATGATATAATTCAAATAAAGCTTTTCTTAATTAAACTTATTGTGGCGAAATAGGTTCTCGAGTATCGAACTATTTTTGGTTCACTAAGCGAGTGATATTACATGACCAAATACCAGAATACCGGTATTAGATGTGACTTATCCATCAGGTAATCGTATTTCCATGGCATATTATCCTCTCCAGGATATTCTGTCAACTTGTATTGAGGCGCTGTTGATTCATAACGTGACAAGCGACTTTAAGATCCTAGTATAGCTATACTTCTATTCTTAGCGAGTGTTGGGCTTCGTGGTGCGATCTTTTATAAAGACTAGTCTGGGACCTGTCCAAACCGGACCGGACCACCCAAGTTAGTTAAGTCCAGTCAACGCCGTCACCAGGACTAGCCAGCCTGGTCCTGCCTCCAAGACTTGACAGGTCGGACTATTCGGAACACTGATCCCATCTCAATATCCATATACAGAAAGAACCCGATATGGTCATCCACCCACAACCGGATCCTGAGAAGCCATACTTTCCAACATGGAGCAACTTTAGTGAGATAGCTGAGCTTGCGATACAATACAATACGATAAACGAAGCTCATTAACAGTGTTTCCAACGGCCCAGGGGCCCCATAGGGCCCGGAGGACGGACTGCCAAGAGCCCGGGACTGGACCGGACGGCAACAGATTTGCCGTCCTCGTCCGCTAAATCTAAAAATGGCTGTCACTAGCGAGGACGACGGGCACTACAATCTGAGACACTAATGTGTAGGGTGTGCATCAAGACTGCGGTTGTGTTGTGGGAATTGTAGTCAACGGCGGGGGACGGTAGGGGATGGTATGGGACGCGAGTGACGACCGGTGACGGTGGGCAACCGCTCTACTTATAAAGAAACGCCAGGGATGGCAGATGACGGTAGGGAATAGTGGCAGGGAACAGGGGGAGACGGTAGGGGACCGTAGGCGACAGTGGGGGACTGTCGGTGAATACCGGTGACTGGAATAAAAGACGGGAAACAGTGAGTACTCGTGGGTCCGCGTGGATGATAATTGTACTAGTACTTGGAGTCTAATATTAGCTCGCCTAGTGTATGATGATTGTGGAGTCCAATCAGCAATAGTCTTCAGAGATGGGATGGAATTATAAATTGAGGGAATATGTTACAGTAAGATGCCAGTGGCATCATGTTGTTTTCTCCCTTATAATATGTTTCATATGTATATTTCCATTGATAATATTGTATACCTCTCTACTTGGTACCCATTCCCAGCTTCACCTGCACATGGTTGACATTACTATAGCTAAGACATAATTTTGTATATTTTCTTAATATTTTATGATAACAATTAGAGGTTTTCTTATATGTTTCCTTATCTGGTGTTCAGGATATCATGGTTGTTTATGCATTACTTCAAGTTTATGCATCCTTCTTGGTCATATCATACATGATTATTCCTAATTATTCCTGCACACCTCTATGGATTTATGCAGACTTTATTGGTATTTTCTTGGCAGAATTACAGGAACAAACATGGTTCCCACTTATGTTTCTCACTATGTGTTTCCTTATGTTTCTTTGTTATATGAGAGCGCACTTCCTGTATAAATACTGAGGTTATTGCTCATCTGGCTGAGAAGAATAATAAGAACCAGAATACCTACCAGTCTGCTCTTCAACCATACAATCAGTGTTCCCAACGGGCCAGGCCGGCCAGGCTTCGGTAAAGCTGGGCCCGGCCTGTCCAAATTCTCTCAGATCTAGCCTGGCCCGAGCCTGCAGGTGTGATTAAGCCTGAACCTGGCCTGGCCGGGCCCGCCTATAGGCCATATAGGCTTTTTCCCGGCTGCCTCATAGGCCGGCCTATACGGCTTTGGCTGACCCACTCATAGTGAGCAGCTGCTCTGTGTCAACAGCAAAATTCATGGTAAATGTTTCCCAATTACAGAATATAATTAAAAATAAAGTACCAGTTTTGCTTATTAGCAAAAAAAACACAAAAAAATACTATAGGTATTGAATTAATTAGTTGAATTAATTGTAGAAAAAGAGTTGCGGTTGGTGGATCAACTGTGTGCAGTAGGATGGGGACTATTTCGAAGGCATCAATAAGAGAGGTTGACTGTAAATAGTTTACAAAATAGGGGGGAATGATGGGATGATAGGGTTGTGCTCGTGGCCCTGGAGGTACATTTCTAAGGCGTTATTGTGTTGGTTAAGTATCACTCGTTTTGTGATTAATTAAGAAGTATCATAATAGCCGAAGGTAAAGGAGGAAAATAAATCACCAGCGATAAACTCAGAAGAGGGGAGGGGGGTGTGGGGGGGTTGAATACCCTTAATGCAATCTGTTCTCAACGCTAATCTCCGGGCCTGCAGGCGCCTATCAGGCCTGATAGGCTTTCGTAGGCCGATCGAATTCGGCCTATATGGGCCTAGGCTGTCTTCTGGAGCGGCCTGCCTTAGCCCGGCCTACGGCCTGGCCCGTTGGGAACACTGCATACAATTCCTCCTCACTTGGTGTGCAATGCAACCCCCTTGCTATTGTGTAGTATTTTCTACATAGCAGTATAGATTGTGCACCATACTAGTAGCCATCTTTTGAACATATTAGATACTGATGTGAAAAAGGCTGTATTGTCACCGATTGTTTATAATAGAAGATAGTATCTGATACAAATTGCAAAATCGGCTTGGTACAGAAATTCGTTACAAAGTTTGACTTCAACTATTTTTCATACCTCGATTCCACATATTCTACAATCTCTATCCAGTATGTGAATCCCACTTGAGAATTCGGCATCTCAAGAAACATTTGGGATTTTGATGTTAGCACAGTTCCAGGTATGCTCAAAATTCTCAACCTCGGCCCAATTGAGGATATGGAGGTGTCCCTTCGTCATCACAGCAGCCCGACTACGAGTATCCTGAGTAGTTCGCCGAGTGGCCTCTTGACTCCGACAATGACTCGTGGCTCAAATTCAGGTGAGTGAGGAAGTGGAAACTGGGCTTGCTATTTTGTGTAGCCTAATTCTTGGTGTTTCGTTTCAAAACTCATATCCTGGCGCAAAGACAAAAAAAAAGGCCGATCCGAGAGATCACAGGGATTAATATGACAGTAGGGGACTGTGGGGCCCGATGTCCTCCACTTGGAATCGTCGGGAAATTTGGCTTGAGGACGGGACGGCAAAAAGTCGTCCGTCCTCGTCCTCAAGACGGACGGACTGCCCCGTTGGGAACACTGCTCATTAATCCGTCGTGAACCCACTTGACGCTATTAGCCGAGCCACTATAAGAAACCACCTTGGATCTCTATGGAAATCTAGAGGAGAGGGTTTTCTTAGGTAGTGAAGAGTTTGGGAAACCCTAAGTAGACCTTTTAAGTGAGCAACCAACCATCAGAATTGCAGATAGTGGCAGTGATTCGGACTGGGCTCTTCCACAGCAGGGTCCGCCCAAGCACGATCCCCTAATATGCTGGCAAAGCCTCGTTTTAAATCTTTGGTCTAGCTACCCCCCAACCTCTGCAAGTTGGTTATCTTAAGATCCACTGCTTATCGGGAAGGTTGATTTCTCGGAGCTTTGTGCCTCTTGACTTCCTATAGCAAAAAGACCACCCCACCGGGGATCGAAGTTGAGCCTCGGATATACCGTTTTCCGGCATCGTGCCTTGGAGCCGTAATTTAGGATAAAGTATCGACTGTCTACAGTCCGGTAAGGTAGTGTATTGTCCGAACACTGATGGGAGCTAGGGCTTGAGTTGTAAATATACCTCATGTAATTGACATCATCATAATGTGGCAAGATTGGTCTATCAACATTCACTTATAGAGCTTGATGATGTTCTTGTGCACTATGTTATACCCCTGTCGCGGGTATCTTGGGTTAGCTTTTGGAACAGGCACTTAACATAACCCCTCACCCCCATGGCGGCCCTTCTCTCGAGCCTCCGCCACACATCGAACAAATTCTACAATGCTTTTCGAGCACTGATGGTACTAGGGAATTATAACGGTGATCTGGAGGGGATAGCGGGAACAGAAGGGTAGGAGCTTCCAGTATGGATGCGGGGAAAGGTTCCTCTCGGGATATGATATTAGGTGAGTGCCGAAGGGGGAATAGGGGGAAGAAAAAGGAAGGGAGAGGGATCGGAAAAGAGAAGATGGACCAAACTTTGTAAATCACTTACAATAAACTCTTCTCTGTTAATTCCCGGTGCACGCTCACACTGATTCTAGGAGGTATCCTCAAGCAGCTCGTCACCGGAGCAGGGGTTCAGGCAATACACAGGATGCTTTTCAGAAAGTCGAAAGGAGTTTAGCGGTTGAGGTCTCCGGCTCACTTATCCAGTGAATTTTCTGAAAAAGTCTATCCCATCATTACCGTGGGTATTTATATGCATAGGGACTTTGCATAAATCGACTCCGGAGCACCGGCGGGAGCTACTCGGGTCCCTACTGGGAATCATTTTAACGTGCCGGAGGAAGCCCGTGAGTACCCTACCCATGCCGAGGACGAAATCATATCATGAAATAATTAGAAAGGCGATTAGGATACCTGCCGGTTCCACTCAGGATGATATTGGGGGCTACCTTGAGATGGGGACCTGCTGTGGCATTGGTCCTGATGAAATGGATGTTAAATGTGCCATTCCCGGGATAACCTCTAAAGTGTGGGGAGGAATATCGAGCACATTCCCAATGCATGTGAGTTATTCGCTAACAATGGTGCCCCCCCGTTTTTCTAAAGGCGGATGCAATCCAGGGCGAACCCATCCCCCGTAGAGGAGAAAAAAGCCGAAGATGACCAGAGGGGATAGTCTGGGCGATGTTTATGGGGCAACCTTATCACGAGCGAACACACAGCAAAGAAGTAGGTCAAAATTCAGAATCCAGGGTCTAATGTGGGTATGGCATTGGAAGCAGTTTTTTCGAGTGGACGAGTTATGTCATGCCCTGATCGAAGAATGATCCACCGGTTTGAATATTCGGAGTGCCCCTAGAATAGAAACACTGCTAGCATGCTCCTTCGGGCTTTTCAGGTTCGAGAAGTCCTCTTATCGGTTTCGGTGATCCTGGCTGTCCGGTCGGTCTAATTTCCACCATTGGACTAGACTTGACTTTCGACCTGACTAGCTAGTCCAGTCCAGTCTTCCGCCGACCATTCGGAACCCTGGATCGGATGTCACTAGTGCGTCCTGTTAGAGATGTGTTCTCTATGGTATAGGGCAGGTTGTCCGGCGTGACTGCTAAGTCTATGTAGTATATTAGTGCTACTTTCTCGCAGGCGCTGCTCGGTGGTTGTCGGATTTACCTCTCTTTAATCAAGCTATTTTACAACATTCCAACATGCCTGGTGCACGAGTGATGGGCCGCGACTAGCCGTGGGGGCCAAGTTACACAGGGTGAGTGGGAATTTTTGATATTTGGATACTTTAGGGAGCAGGAAATGGAGTTTTGTTGGGACCCGAAGTTCGTGCTCATCTGTTCGGCTGAGGATCCCTCGTGTATTAAGTTTTGTCAGACAATGTCAGTTAACTTAGTTCGTACCCTGCTCAAGTGACAGATATACTCCACGAACTGATATTCTCCACATGATATTGTGCAATAATCAATTATAAGAGCAAGTGATGCATTGTTTTATTCCAGGCTAGATTAAAATATTTGTCTAGGTATACCGCTTTCCTGTGATATAGCAGTTCTTTAACGGAAGCCTGAAATAAAAAACCTCTAATGTCTAATAATATTGCATTTTTTTAACATCGGGGCCCTGTTAGAACAAGGAATCGAGCGACTCTTTTCTTCAAGTTAGGGGGTAACATATGAGGATCGAAACCATCCGGGACTAGATCTTGGCTAGTATGATAGCCATGTAATTATGGTAGGGGAATAAATTTCATATTGGTGGTAGGTTATACAAGGGACAGGCATAAAAAAGTGGTACGCTGCAGGGGTGGGGTGGGTTGATTTTGGAAAAAATTCTGGTACACTGCAACCAAACCACACTTAGACAGAAAATATGTTGAGAGGGTAAAGTACATCTTAAACCCCATCCTTTACCATACAGTTACCAACTCCAAGGGGTAAGTATTTTGAACCAACACTCCTGTGTGCAAGAAAATAAATGGGTAAGGATGACAGAGCAGAGCAGCCTCTACACATAGATCTAAAAAGAATATTGATTTCTTCAATAGGCCACTGGGCTTTAAAGCCCACTTATCATAAGGCCAGCATTAAACATGGTCCAAGTTTAGATGTTCAGGTGCCCCCTCAGCAGACACCTCTTTGGGTTTGATTTGATAGTAAATGTGTTAGAGTAGATGTCATCTGCATCACTCATACATAATTTTCTTTATCAGTTGCATAGCATGGGAAGAAACATGGATATTCTTAAAGTTTCCCTTCTCAAGTGTACCACTGCTTCTGAGACATTAGTTATGCACCGTACCACTTTTTTATGCCTGTCCCTTGTACCCCCCTCTCAAGCATCCTGTGCTACATCCCTCACGGTATTTTACCGACCTCTAGTGGGCCTCCTGATATCAAACCCTAGACTCAAAAGTTTATTAGAGCAAGAGTTTCTAGTTGGCCTATTGGCCTGAAAATGGCAATGTCATCTATCTCTCTACTATCATACTATATATTAAATTCGGAAACTACCCGTGCTGAATGAATAGGATCGGGTGACCGCACTCTCTGGAAAGAGGGTGTATTCTAGGTCATCTTAAAATAATACTCATTATATGTGATGGGGAAGGTACTGAAACGATGTTTTCCGGTCAGAGGAACGATAATTCCCAGACCAAGCTCCCAGTCGCTCTGAGACGAAACAAACAAGAAGAAATGATCGAATTCGTGGAAAAGAAATAAGGAAACCAAATTGGGCTATCACCGCTCACACAATCGGAACCTTTTTACCCATTTATCGATTATGCTAATGAGAAAATCTTAATGAACGAAAACTATAGCTCGTGGGACTAATGAACGGTGGTGTAGATACAAAGAGTTTTCGTTCTCCCCTTGTGTTTCCCTGGCCAAGCCCACCACTCAAATCCCACGATCCATGCCAGTGCTTACAAATCATTCTCTACCTGCGTGATCCACCTTCCCCCTTCCCGTTTAACAAAATAAAAATCTCTCCCGCCCGTGACGATAAAGAAATGAACTATCTAGCTAAACCCCACCTAGGACAATTTGTAACCCCACAGTACCCTCATGGTCATACAGTACTCTGGTGCCAGATCCCTTGAGAAAGAAACATCATTTCTTATTATTATTATAATAATATTATGGTCTATTTTCGCTTTTTCATCATACTAATTAAGCAAGACCTGGTCGCTCTAGCTGCTTTCCAGGTTTGCGGGCTTGGTGCCGGGTTATCTGAGTTGGATACCCGGTGTCCGGTTTTCAATGAGCCACCAAAGTACAATAAATATGAAATTGTGGTTGTGTGGTTAAGGCAACAGACAAGAAATCTGTTTCGTTCACGAGCAGTGGTTCAATTCAGGTCTATGTTTTTTTGTTTCAATTTTTATTTCCCATCGAGGAAAAAACCTAACCCTGGCGAAAAGGATGGGTTATACAATGTCATTATAGCATAGGCATGAGCAACCAGGCAGTGTCAACGGCAAAAGCCCATAAATATTTCCCAATCACCAATTCACATTAAATACCAGAACAATTCTCTCTTTATTAGCAAAAATACAAAAAAATACTTGGTGCGGTAGATTGATCAATTGAATTGAATGTAGAAAGCTACTGTTGTGGTGGGTAGACTGTGTGAAGTAAGGTGGCAACCATAGAAGGTATTCAAATCATCACTGCCCTTATATCGATGAACTGTAAAAGTTTTCCCAATTACAAATCAACAGTAAAAATACAACCAAAACCTCTGTTAACTTGGGGATTTAATGTAATTCTTGCTGGAGAATTGGAGCAAAGAATTGTAAGATAGGATTGCGGTGGTGACTCTGGAGGTGAATTGTTAGGACTGTCTTGAACTGGTTGCGTATCACATGTTGTGTGATTGTCTAAGAAGAAATACATCAGCAAAAAAAAAAGGTTACACCCGGACGCACCCCGGACTCCCTGTTCGTCCGGCGGCCCAGGCGCACAGAACGTAAACTCGTGTCCTCAGGCTGGGTGTGCGGTCTTTTACTCGGTGCTGGTGGACAGGGGTCCATGCCGCCCGGACGCACCAGACACAACCAAGGACTCAGATAGTACCGGACGCAGAAAGGTTCTCCAGACGCAACCCAATATGATAGTAGAATAGTGGAAGTACTCAGGTGTAACTGGCTAGCATTGGATACCTCCTAAGTAAACGACACTACCTTCGAGGACTTTGAATGCGGTAGTGAAAACTGTGGAGAATATCCAAATAGGGGGAGAGTTGTCCGGAAAGGTCTACCAAGTATTACTGATGTTTACTTATTTGAGTTATTCTGATACTAAAATAGGAATATATTTATTAAAGCTAGTCTAGAAAGCCGTAGCACTCGGTACCTAACAATTTGAAAGTACTTGCCCGGAGAACAAAAGTACAAAAGTAGGGATAACCCTTCAACCGGTGGTCGGACAGTGTCGGGACTGAGTGCGTTGGAATCCGCTCGGCGAGGGGAACTGAATGGTATAGGTTTCGAAGTGTCCGCATGCCTGTAGCAGTCAGTAGCCAACATTTTGAAAGCACGTTTCCCGAGAACTAAAGTACAAAAGTATGGATAACCCTTCAAGTTCAACCAGTGGTCGGACAGCATCGGGACAGAGTGCGTTGGAATCCGCTCGCGAGGGGAATTGAATTGTATAGGTTTCGAAGTATCCCCATGGCTGTAGCACTCAGTAGCCAACAATTTGAAAGTACTTGCCCAGGCAACAAAAGTACAAAAGTATGGATAATGATTCAACCAGCCGTCGGACAGCGTCGGGACAGGGTGCGTTGGAATCCGCCCGTTGAGGGGGTTCCAATGGTGTATGTTTCGAAGTGTCCGCATGGCTGTAGAGGTCAGTAGGGAGAAAGAGGCAGATAACTCATCGGGCAGATGTCCGCCAGAGTCGGGAAGGCCCTCATTGGAATCCGCTCGGCGAGGGGAATCAAATGGTATAGGTTTCGAAGTGTCCGCATGCCTGTAGCACCCAGTAGCCAACATTTTGAAACTACTTACCCGGAGAACTAAAGTACAAAAGAATGGATAACCCTTCAACCAGTGCTTGGATAGCGTCGGGACAGAGTGCGTTGGAATCCGCTCGGCGAGGGGAATTGAATGGTATAGGTTTCGAAGTGTCCGCATGCCTGTAGTCCTCAGTAGCCAACAATTAGAAAGTACTTACCCAGGGAACAAAAGTACAAAGGTATGGATAACCCTTCAACCAGCGGTCGGACAGAGTCGGGAAAGGGTGCGTTGGAATCCGCCGGTTGAGGGGAATCGAATGGTGTAGGTTTCGAAGCATCCGGATGGCTATAGAGGTCAGTGGGAAGAAAGAGGGAGTTACCTCAGCGGGCAGATGTCCGCCAGAGTCGGGAAGGGTCTCATTGTAGTCCCCTCACGACGGGGAATCGAATGGTATAGGTTCCGAAGCGTCCGCATGGCTATAGAGGTCAGCGGGCAGAAAAGGGCAGCTACCTCACTGGGCAGATGTCCGCTAGAGTCAGGAAGGGCCTCATTGGCATCCGCTCGCTTAGCGGTATTCAATAGTGTCAACCTGAATGGAAGAACATGTTCCTCTTGGAAGGTTGATAATATTCAATAGTTCCACTGATTCAATCATGAAGCCTGATGCGAGGTGTGAAAGAACTTAGAAACCTTTTGCGAGTGTTGTTAGCAGTGATCAAATAAGAGGTATGTTTTGGGTCATTACTGCGACAATAGATGGTTAGTCATCCGATGTGAAGATCCCTTTTCGTCTGAACAGACTTTCCCTGGTGGTGAAGTAGCCCGTTGTAAGTAGAGGTCATCAGGGGCAGGGATAGTACCCGAATGTAGACATGCATGGGTCACCTACCTTGGTGTTCTTCAGAAGATTAGTGTGTGAAATGGACCATCCGGGTGCACTGGGCGGACAGGATGCCGGTTGGATTGCACCCAACGGACTAGGATGCAACAATTCTTCTGGGGCCCTCTGAGGGTGGGCTAGGCAGACAGGATGGTCCGGACGGATTTCCTGCGTCTGGACGCAATGTTTATCCGTCCGGAGCAAACTCTTTTTTTGCTGATGTAGCCAAAGGGAAAGAAGGACAATAAAGACAATTGAAGGAGGTGGGGGATCAAGATACGCTTGGAACGATCAGTTCTCAATTATAATCGCCAGGCCAATAGGAGATTATCAGGCATGCTGGGTTTTCACAGGCAAGCTGATATCAGCCTGGGCTATTTTCTGGACAGCCTCCCCTGGCCTGGCCCGCTGCCAGTGGGAATACTGTTTCTAAATAGGAGGACGAAATCATAAAAGGAATTTAGTAAGGTGGTTAGGATACCCCCTGGTCCTACACGGGCTGATACTAAGAATATTTAAAAATGAGACTGAAGCGCAGCACTCTTCTCTAGTACAATGGACTAGTTACGGGGGTGCTCTCAGAGTTTTTATACTCTGAAGGGGGTCTCACAAATCTAAGCCAGGGTACCGGTGCCAAGACTGAGGGCGCTGCACACCCATGTGAGTTATTATTCACTAATTGCGATATCTAGCTTCAGGTTCCCTTCTCAAAATATTGATGCAATCTGGAGAACACCCAAGGTACCCCCTCATTGGAGGAGGAAAAAAAGGCTTGATGAGAAGACTCAAGTGGAGGGTCTAGGAGATACTTTCATGGGCGCTTTATCGTGAATGAGGGCGGAGCACTGAAGTAGGTCAAAATGGCATGCAAGTTCTAATGTGATTATCAAATTCGAAGTGGCGGATTCGCGTGGAGAAGTTGCGGGTATGCCATTTTCTGGGGGTGAAGGAAGCATCTAAGTTAGCGATTTAAATCTTCTGGATATTTCTATCATACTATACACACTAGGTTAGCATACTCTCTGGGGCTCAGGCTTGTCACTGCCGGGTACACAATATGTGAAAATACAGCTACCTACTTAGGTAATGTCACTAGGCCCGACTGGTTTCTATCATACCTATGGTGTGATGCTTTGTGTCTCGAGTGTTCACCAAGGCAGTTGCATCACCCTACACCCAACCCTGTAAAGAATTAGAGCTTTGCCATAAAAATAGTAATTTTGTAAAATCCAATGTTCAATTCACACCACACACCCATTTCCTTTATAATCCCTATCATGTTTGCTAATCACTTTATACTTGTGAAGAAACTGGAATTGTTGTAAATTGAGAATGGTTGAGGAAAGAAACACGACACCGCTCCGTATTATAATAGTGATTCTTTGGCTGAATTGAAAGGTGAAAAGGTGCTAAACGCAAGGAAAATATCTCGAGTATCATACATAGTGCAGAGTCTAAGGATACCTATTGAAATTCTAGATAATAGATAAATGGCAGAGAATTGAACACAGGATCTTAAAAAATCATGATTTTCATGGGGGTAGCCCTAATTCCGTAGAGGGTTGAGTGTTACATGATGCAACGGCCTTGGCGTACGTTGTTTAGACGCGATGCACTACTAGTACTTGGCGATTCATAAAGTATCATACCGTAAAAACTTGAATAATTGGACGGTGTGCTATGAAGACCAGAATTCCCTTCTCTGGAAAGGGGGCGAAAAACACAGCAAAAACACGGCCCCTCCCCCCCTCCGGGACGGAAAA
>Ga0307510_10004520_pt1 | contig 16372 bp, 19 predicted proteins | sample 12_EM_MG_FD_207224 | JGI IMG/M metagenome (GOLD analysis project Ga0307510, IMG submission 207224) | Populus trichocarpa ectomycorrhiza microbial communities from riparian zone in the Pacific Northwest, United States - 12_EM | ecosystem: Host-associated > Plants > Roots > Unclassified | place...
AATTAAAATTTTTAAAAACACGAGATGACGAGCGTTTCCGAACTCTCACAACGTGCTGGAAAAAGGAACCATGAGAAGTAACGAAATAAAAGATAAACGCTTGACCTACTGGAATTGTGTGTCACCCATCCATCCAAAATTCCCGATCCTCATATTCTGAATACCTTGATGGATGTGTTTATCGTGGTTTAGAGTGAGAGTAGTGGAGGATGGATGCTGCTGCTGCTCCAGTGACCATAAAGATGAAGGCTTGTTGTGGTTATGGTGGCATCAAGGCCATGGAAATAAGATGGGCAACTAGAAAGGAATACAGCAGCAAAGTATCAACGAAGTTAAAACCTAGAATACCCATTTTCATATCCACAAACCCTTCTCACATAAACCCTCAAGAACTGAGAAACCTCTACGGCAGCTGTAACCACTCCTGCCACAGGTTTCCAAAGATGGACAAGATGGGAAAACTAGTTGAGCCTCTTGACATCAAGAGACTAAGCATTGCTCTTTCTCACAGTGCTCTCCTTGTCTCTGTCTTTTGCAATAAAGAAGATGTTTTGGCTAGTGATGATGATTGTGGAAATGAGCGTGAACCCAGTAAAGGAGAGACTCCTCCCGTGCTGGGTTTGGGAGATTTGTTGCACAGGGTGGTGCCTTTGCCTGTGGTTTCACCTTCCACTGGCATGTTAGTGGGATTTGGCCGTGCTGTTTCTGATCATGGATTGACTGCTTCCATCTTTGATGTCATGGTATGTGTGTGTGATTACACTTTTTCCTCACTGTTTATCAATCCCAATTGAGATTCTTTTTAAGTTGCTAGTTATGGTAGAGGACGCAATCCATTGTTTCCAAGGGCCTTTCCCTTAATCTGTGGTCTAGTAATTTGTCTGTTATGTCTGAATTTGGGTAATTCTGGTCCAAAGCAGAATTCCTGTTCTTGATAATTATCTTTCCACAATCTTTGAACTATTTATTGGTGGATTGAAATCTTGAAGCCTTGTGAAGTCTCCATTTGTTTTGCAAATATATAGTCATTCAACTTGGCACCTAGAAACCAATTTATAAGGGAATATCGACAAATTAAATATATACATTATATCATAGTCCATAAATTATTCCAGTTTGCATAAATATTATCGGCGAAAGCCGGATAGTTAACTTCACTTGTATTCATATAATTGAGTTTCAGTGCCTCCCAGGTTATTCCTTCATTACGGGGGATGGGAATTGGGACGATGATAGTTAAAAGGATCATTAGGTTAGTCAAGAACTTTCTCTCTATATTTACGTATAAAGTTTCAATGATTGATCTGCACTTCCATAAAGATTAGCCAGTTCATTAATTCTTACCAATCTCAAGGAAATCTATAAGTGGCTGCTGCATGAAAGTTTGTTGATGTGCTGCTTCCATCAGTGGCAATGTTGCTTGTTTGTTACATTTAGCAATACACTGCTCCTGTTGAAATGACAATATTCTAGTCTCTGGCATCAAGTTCTATTGGCCTCTCCAGGATAATCTGATTTTTTTTTTTGTTGGTCCTTAATGTTCGATGACAAGTTTCAGATTCAGGAATCGAGAAATTATTCTCTTTAGAGTGGAAAAGACCTGTTGATGCAATTACCTGCATATCAGTTCTCTGGAACATCAAAAAGCACCTCAGCTTTAAAATTTAAATGTAGCAGTTTTTCTATCATGTTTTCCCTCGATCTGGAGCCTAACATTTACCTTTTTGTCTTCCAGAATTCTCACAAGTAGAGATATTTATGACATTGCAGCCCTTTGCTCGGCCAATGATAGGTAATTGCATTGAAGTTCCATATTAGCCACATACTTGCAATGAGTGTGAGAAAGATCTTTATGGTACTGCGTGTTCATATTAATTATCTCTCAAAGGCTTGTGTATCTACAAATATATTTTTAAAAATGTCCAATTATTTTCCTTTTGACTTCAAATAAAAAATCAGCAAATGGAGAAGGGAAATGGGTTGCAGAGACAGAGATAGGAGTCACTCACTCACCATGACAAGATTAAGCCCTTGAAGGACATAGGCAAATCCAACTAGTTACCCACGGCTCAAATGTGGTTTTGAGAAATGGAATTGGGAGAAAAAATAATCCCAGACTCAATTTATGCAGTCAGTTCTTTTGACACAGTGGATATATATGAACTTGAAGAAATCCTGTTTGAGGATAAAAGCATGATTTATTATTTTCCTTATATTGTGTTCAAATACTTTGAACATATGCATGAAAACTTAGCCATTAACAATGGTTTACCTAACCTTTGTCAGGCTGTTCTTCAAAGCCTGTGGATTTGGAGATGACATAATGGGGTCAACTACAATGATGTATACAAGGACTCTTTCAACTCGCATTGAAGGTGATCAGATGGTTAAATATGCTGGTCGAAAACTTTTGCTGGTTCCGCCGCTACGTCAGTCTTCATAGTCCTTGAAGAATGCCAAATACTCGAGCATCAAACAGTCATGCGGACCAAGTGTCAAGAGGGTTTGGACCCGAGTGATTTCATTGAAAGAATGGCAATGTGCCAATATCGTTCACTCGATGATGTCTGTACTGTGTACAAACGTGAACCTTTACTACAGCCGTTCATGTATGCTATTATTTATTGATGAGGCACTGTTGATTCATTGACTATGAGCATTTTTCAGACATGAGATTTGTTGATTTTCACCCCCCGGGACCACTTTGCATGCGGTTTCTTGTCAGACACAGATTCTTGCTTAGCTGTGTTGCACTTTGTAGGAGAAAAAGGTGCAAAAGATTACCCCTTAATTATGCTTAGGGATAAGAATTCTCCCTAGCAAAGTAAAGTAGCCTAAAAGATAACGCCCAACGGTTTCACTTTCTCCTTTCCAAAGCAACTTTATCGAAATAAAGCCTTGATACAGGAAAAGTTCTCTAACCGTTAGTTGTCTTCTGCACTTGCTTGGCATGGGTAAAATTTGGGTTGAAGTTTGCTTGATCTCTGCTCGAGGACTCCGGCGCACTTCCTCACTTTGGAAGCTTCAATGGTTTGCTGTTGGCTGGATTGATCCGAAGAACAAATATTGTACCAAGATCGATGCCTCTGGAAATGCGAATCCCACATGGAAAACCAAGTTTGCTACCTTGCTTGATGATTCAGACTTTCAAGATATGGCACTGCACGTTGAGGTATACAGCAGGGAGCCCATTTTTCTGAGAGAAAGACTTGAAGGGACTGCGACTGTGGTCCTCAAAGAATTCCTGGCAAAGTATAGCAACAGCAATGAGGCCTCAAGGCCAGGAACTGAAGAAGTAGGGAGCTATCAACTACGCAAAAGAAATTCCAGTAAACCTCAAGGCCTTGTTGACGTTTCAATTCATATCTCCGAGGAAAGGGAACAGCCAAGTTCATACCCAGGTAATACTCTTGGGAGAAGTCTTTCTTAAACTCACCCAACTGAATTGCTTACTTCAGATTGCGCTCTAAGGACCAGTGTCTGTCTGTTTTACATTTTTATTTTGAGGGAGCATATTACAACCTGAATATTGATATAGAGCTTGGATTATCGTCTACAATCTTGTGATTGAATTTTGGCATGCACTTGTTGAATTAAACTGCGTTACAGGCAACGAAGGAGGGATTATGCTCATGGACCACAACAACAAGATTACACTACCTACTGAAGGGTCAGGGAAAGCTTTCCCTTCAGAACTGCCTCTAGGTTCACTCCGACAACCGGAAAACCATCCATCAAGTGTTGCATACAATCATCCACTGCCATACCCTGCAAATTATTCCAATCCATCAGTAGGTGGCCCAAGTTACCCACCAGCAGCTGGTCCAAGCTATCAACCATCTCGAACTCCTCCACCACCACCTCCACCATCTAATGTTGGTTACATGCCAACTATTCTTCCAAATACAGATTATATAAATATGCCATCTTCAGTAGCAGCAGCTGGACCCCGAGGTCCACGACCTGGTTTGGCGATGGGAGTTGGTGCTGGAGCTTTGGCCGCTGGTGCTGTCATATTTGGTGATGACTTTATGTCAGGATTTGATATTCTGACTGGCTTACATGATCCTAGTCTTACAATAACAACAAATCCTCCTTTTTGATGAAAGGGGTTCCAGTTTCCTGTAATTGTGCTACAATGCTATCGAATTTGAATTGGTTGTCCCTTATTTTCTGCTTTATTTGTGAGTGTTCATTTCATTTTGATCCTGATACAGAGAACAAAAAAGTTTTCATTCAATTCTAGGAGAACTAATGATGATAGCCTGTTCTAGCCATCCACATCACTAAAATCTTCTGACACGTTCCCACTTTTGATTAAATGCGCCTCATGAGACAATAGCTGCAGTTATCCAGTGTAAATAACATGCTCCTGAATATCATTGAAAAGAAATCCAAGCATGAATTTCAAGTCACCAAGAGAGGCAAAAAGAATAAAAGCATGGCATGACCAGGTTGTGGTAAGAATATCACTCTTAATTGTTTCTCTGAGTTGAGGAATTGAATATTTTGTCCAAGTCGAATCTGAATGCTACTTTACCTAGCTCACAAGGTGTTCTCATCTGAATCTACCATCAGCTTCTCAAATACATACAAGCTATGAGAAGAATGCCACAATTCTTAATTACTTCGAGACAAGAACCAGGTATAGCTCGTGAAAGTCCCTTGGCGTTCCAGGATGGAACAATTCGATCATTGTCACCCGTGATGATCAAAACTGGGAGTCCATTATCCGTCAGCGAAGACACAAGGATCAGCATTTCATTCAACCTTTTAAAATCAATAATTAACGTGACAAAGCTGAAAGTACTTTCACGACTCAAAAAATGATGCTATACAACTGGACTCATTTGCAATCAACAAGAAGACACCAAGAAATTCTAAGTAGAGAGATCCTCATTGAGAAAAAAGTCCCCCACAGACCCATTTATTAATCTTCCATGCTCCATCCCTCGGCCAGCTCTTCCTAAGCAATTCGGATTAGAGATGAAGGAGCCTCGCTAGTTTGACTAGTAGGGATGCTGTGAACCAAAAAATGGCCAATCCATCCAAATGCCTTTCATCTCACTGTCTTCATTTCTCACTCATTACTTCTTAATATATATTTTTCAAGATATGCAGTTACCCAAAGTTACACAGCTTTGGAAGGATAGACGTAAAGTTAGTGCAAGTACCGGGACATGAGTTGATAAATGTGTGGAAACATCCACCCTTGACGTCAATCCAAAAGCTGGTCTGTCGAAGGCAATAACTTTGGAACCAGTGACCTCAGCCAAAGGCTTCATAACCCGACTCCAAGAGTAGACAGAAGCTCCAAATCCATGTAACATGATCATAGGAAGACCAAGCTTCCAAGAATTATATATTATGAGGAACTTGAGAAAGAGTGTGGCTTTGTGATGAATCATTTGCCTGTGATTCTGCATCATATATCTTATGGTGTATCTGTAACCCTCTAAACTCACAGAAACAACTATCTGGATCAGCTAAAATTGAAGGGTATAATAATTCATCTTCATCTATACCAGATATTTTCTCCTTTTTCTGCTTTGTTCTAGCATTCAAACACTGCTCTGGATACCGAATGAAAAAAAGAAAAGATAACTCACAACGAGACGAATATCTCAAAAAACAAGAGTTATGTGTTGTGAGGTGTGCAAGAGTAAGAGGCAGAAATGTAAGGTGGTATTTCTTTTTGCGTTTTAAAAATAGTGTTTTTAAAAAAATTTAAAAGCTTTCTTATATTTTCTTTACTTCAAATTAATATGTTTTTAGTATTTTCATATTATTTTGTGTTTTAAAAGTGTTTTTAAAAAAATTTGAAAGTTTTTTTATTTTTTTCTTTACTTCAAATTAATATTTTTTTGGTATTTTCAGATTATTTTGATGCGCTGATATCAAAAATAATTTTTAAAAAATAAAAAAAATTATTTTAATACATTTTCGAATGAAAAGCATTTTAAAAAACAACCACGACCACACTTTTAAACGGATTGAATTCTGGAACATGACTGACAAAATGACTCTAAGTAAAATCAGTGATACTATTTAGAAAAATTTTATATTACTTGTGCTTTATTATGCTGTTTTCTATATTAATTAGTACCAAAGTCTAAAAATTCCCAATGTTTAATATTATGTGCTGACATAATAACACAATGATTCATAGTAGTTAATGTTCTGGAAAAGAACATAAAACAAGACGTTATGGATTTGAGGATGAGAAGTTCCTTTGAAAAAAATAACATTTAAGAATTGATGATTTATTATATAGAGATATATTTAAAGTTAACCATGTTAGTTGATAGAGGTGAGGAACTTAGGGTATTATGAAGGGAGAGATTATGAGCCTATAACTAATTTTGAAAATGTGTTTTAGAGAGAGGAAGGAGGTAGCCTATTGTGAGGATGGATATGATGTAAAATTAAAAAATTTAATAATTCTAGTTATTTTTAGATTGGAATCAATCATGATATTTTATTTTAATAATTTTAATGATGATTATGATGTTTAATTATAACATAAATAATAACAATAATGATGTTATTGGTAAGTTAGGGTTGAGTGAAAAGAGAACATGAAATATATTCAACCAAAAAAAATTGATTTAAGTTGTAAACTCTTGGTTTAAAACAAGTAAATCAATGCTCAAAATAGAAGAAAATTTGTTATAGATGGGGATGAAAACTTTTAATAATTTAACTTAAGTTTTAAAGGAAATAAAGTAATAAATCGATATGCAAAATGTCAACCCCATGATGAATCACGTAAATTCTTAAATTGGATATAATAATTATCTAAGGAAATTTTTTTATAATTTCGGTAGAAAAACATTAATATAATAATAATAAAAATAATAATAGTGGTGGTGATAATGGTAACGGTGGTTGTAGTCGTGGTGCTAGTAATTGTGGTGGTGATGGTAGTAGTAATAATAATAATAAAAATAAAGTAGTAGTAGTAATAATAGTAGTAGTAAAGTGACATTTTAAGAAAAATAATGTATGATTTTTATGATCGAAAAATATTGATCGCCAATAAAAGCTCTTTGTAAAATAGCGTTATTTTGACCGAAAGTTTGTAGTTGTGATAGTAGTACTAATAATAATAATAATAATAATAATAATAATAATAGAGTGGCATTCTAAGAAAAATAATGTATGATTTTTATGCGCAAAAAATATTGATCCCCAATATGAGCTCTTTGTGAAATAACACTATTTTAACCGAAAGTAGTGAAAACTTTATAAAGCATTTGATGATGCTTATGGATGAGAGTCATCAATAAATTACTTTAAAAATAATGACGATGCAAGTAAATAAAATGGTATGTAAAATTTGAATTTTTGATGTAAAATTATATATTATTTAGTTTTACAATATCAATCATATCTTTTAATTCAACCGTTGGATCAGGTTGAGATTTTTCGAGTAGTCTTTTGACTAATTGTTTTATCTTGGTTATAATTTTAATGCAATTAGATTTTTGAAAGACCTTGCAAGACTGATGATGGTCGGATAAAAATATATAAAATAACACATGTACTCATTAATGAAATTTTTATAATTTTGTCTAAATCCAAATCTTCCCTATTGTTTTGGTAGACGATCCCTAAAAGAGCAGAGGGGACTTGAATTTGCTCATTTTCTTCTTCAAATTAGCTTAGAAAATGTGTAAAAGTGATTTCTATCAAAGAAACCAATTCAATATGGAAATCCTTGAGAGAAAATGGGCTTGAGAGGAAAAAAGAAAAATCTTTGAGTTTGAAGAAGGAAGAGGAGAATTCCAGGAAAATTACCATGAACTCATTTAAATTGAGTAGTGTTAGCTAAGGTAAATGACTAACCTTCTATCAACTTTACATTCTATTCTTGTTTTGAAAGAGGAAATGATAAAGACAAGGGACAATATAAATAAATACGTGTGTTTGAGCAATTGATTGAAATTATAAAAATAATGAAAATTTCTTTCATAAAATACTAAATAAAATAGATAAGATAAATATTAGTTGTTGATTTGTGATGTATTAAACATGAAATTGAGATATGGAAGTATAAAAGTCCTAAGAGAGGGCTTAAATTGATGGCATGAAATTATCTTAATGATTGTAATATAAATTGATGATCTTTATGTATGGATATTAATTGATAATTTGAGATATATGGAGATTTCTATAATTAAACTTACATTAGCATTGTAAGTGTTAATTATTATTGTTTGGGAAGATTGTAGGAGAAGAGGTCAAAATAGATCCTAACTTCTCTAGATCTTGTATAACAAGAGCTCAAGGTAGTTCCACCCTAATTCTTTAATTGTTTAAATTCTTTTAATGCTAGAATGTAATAGATGTTATATATATTTTGTATTATTGTGTATTATAAGAAATATGTTTATGTGAATTTTGCCTACAGACATGAGAAATATTGTTATGTGAACATTGTCTGCATGCATGATAAATATTGGTGTGTGAATATTGCCAGCAAACAGGAAATATTATTATTGAGTGAATGTTGCCATCGAGTAGGAAATATTATTACTGTGTGAATGTTACCTACGGGTAGAAGAAATAATTTTATCGTGTGAATTTAATTTGACTAGCTGACATGTTTGGAGTTAGTGGCATCAACGAGGTTGATGACCAAGATATTTAATTTGACTAGTTGATATGTTTGAAGTTAGTGACATTAATGAGGTTGATGATCAATATATTTAATTTGACTAACTTATATATTTGAAGCGAGTGGCATCAACAATATTGATGACCAGGATACTTAATTTGACTAGCTATCTGTAAGGGGCTAGTGACATCAATGTTATTAATGGCCGGAACATTAAATTAACTAACTATTATATAAAGAGTTAATGGCACTTGGATACATGTCTACCATATATTTTAATAAGGTATTCATAAGAAAATATAGTAGTGTAAATGCAGTTGACATATTTATATTTTATGAATTTGCAAAAAAAACCAATAAATTAAAGGACAAGATTTGAAAAGATAAATCAATGATTAAATTGATGGGATGGAATTGATAAGAGCCTAGTTAATTTTTGAATTCTAGAAAGAAAGAAATTATGGGAAGAGCTTTAAATAAGAAGAAGTTCTAGAAGATAATATTGACATTTATATTTTCATTTCATTTATTAAATGTAATGTATTACAAGTGTTAAATTATTTGTCTAAGATACTACACAAATTAATCTGAAGAAATATATGACGTATGGATATTTTATCTTATATTGTAGACAAAATAGTAATTACTATATAATTTATGATTCTAGATTGTAAATAAATAGATTTATAGATTTATGCTCACTATGTGATGTTATTCCTAGCTTGTATGTAATAACTAGTTAAGGTTTATTTAATAAGTATAGCATGATCTTTAAAGTTTAATGCAAAATTTTCTTATTTAGTTGTTTATTTATATTATGTCGAGTTAAACATCTATGTTTATATGATATGTGAAAAAATCTCATTGAAATGATGCTGAGAAAATGAATTGTAATTCCAGGAAGGTTAGATTAGGGATTGTTAAATGATTTTGAAAGCATACAGATTTATATTGATAACTTGATACCATTCAAGTATAGGAAAAGTCTACTAAATTTTTCAGTAGAATATTTGATAATATAATAAGGATTTAAATATGGTATTGCAGCTAATTGTAATCATGTATATACATCTAAGTAAAAATTACCTCTAAATTTCACTTACAAGACAATTAAAAAGATGAAAATTGTACAAAAAAAATTTATGACGTTACATAAGCTATATTAATCATTTTAATTGCAAGCTTACTATCATCACAAAGCTAGATTTGTGTTAAAGGTTATATGACATGTTAATAAAATAAGTTTGAGATTTACAATTCATTACTTTATAAATAATTTATTAATTGTTGTTTTTTATGCAAATATTTACATGAAAGTACTGAAATTAATTTCTAAAATAACAATATATTTGAAACAAAAAAAAAAAAAGGTTGAAGAACTTTTATTAGATATCTACAAGAACAAGAAAATAATAATTTGAACTCGAGGATAAATTATTTCTAGCTTGAGAATCTTTAGAAAAAAATATTATTTATTTCTTTAATTATTTTTATTTTTTCTTAATTTAAAATAATATATATATATTATTTTAGGTAGGAGTGAGGTGAGCAAATAAAACATCACAAAAAGACATAAAATAGTACCTTTGACAGACGACAAGTCGTTTAACTCAGTCAAAACTTACCTTATAGTTAGGTAGGAGTGAAGAAGCAAGAACGAAGATGAAAGATTGAAAGAGGAAAAAAAATAAAAATGGAGGCTTTGGTTTGCAAGAAACTAGGTGATCCAACAGCATTGAAATCATCAATATCAGAGGCAGATAATGATTCCCCAATAATTCTAAGCAAAACCCATCCTATCCCACAACTTAAATCACCCACATCAGTTAGAGTTAGAGTTAAAGCTACAAGCTTGAACTATGCAAATTACCTGCAAATTTTAGGCAAGTATCAAGAGAAACCTCCTCTTCCTTTCATTCCTGGCTCTGATTATTCTGGGATCGTTGATGCTGTGGGTTCTGGTGTCTCACTTTTAAAGGTCGGTGACCGTGTTTGTTCCTTTGCTGCGCTTGGTTCCTTTGCTGAATTCATTGTTGCTGACCAGGCTGAATTGTGAGTTATAAAGTGATTGAACATTCATTTCTTTGATTTTTGTGTTTGATAGTTGTTAATGGAGATGTGTTTTGTTTGATTTTGATATTTGTAAAGGTTTAAAGTGCCAGATGGGTGTGATTTGGTTGCTGCTGGTGCATTACCTGTGGCTTTTGGCACCTCGCATGTTGCACTTGTTCATCGAGCTCAATTGACTTCTGGTCAGGTGGGTACTCCACAATTTGTTTTTTGTTCATTTCCATCCATGTCTATGTGTTTTGAGTTTATAACGATGATTGCTAGCGTACTCAATCTGGAAGTGTTTTCTAAGGCGATGTATGGGATTTTTTGTAGGTGTTGTTGGTTCTTGGTGCAGCTGGAGGGGTTGGTCTTTCTGCTGTTCAAATTGGCAAGGTTTGCGGGGCTGTTGTTATTGCAGTTGCAAGGTACTTACATTGCTTTTGTACTCCTTCAGATATCATTTATGACAATCATTCCTTTTGGTTGTTGTTGTTTTGGCGATGCCTATAGTTTTAGTATTATATTTTAATTTTAAGAAGTAGAACCATTTTGGGGTTGCATCCCTGGTTTTGACTATGGCAGGGGAGATGAAAAGGTGCAGTTTTTGAAGTCATTGGGAGTGGACCATGTAGTGGACTCGAGCAAAGAGACTGTCATTGCAAGTGTCAAGGACTTCCTTAAAGCAAGGAAACTCAAAGGGGTTGATGTTTTGTATGATCCTGTTGGAGGCAAACTTACTAAAGAAAGCATGAAGTTGTTGAATTGGGGTGCTCAGATTTTGGTTATTGGTTTTGCTAGTGGGGATGTACCTGTCATCCCTGCAAATATTGCTCTTGTCAAGGTACTTGTTTCATTTTCCTAATACTTGGATTACCTTATATCAATTCTTGCAATTTTTCGCTCCTTATGGTAAACCTAATCACCTATAAAGATGCTCTGTGAGATTCAAAATTAATATTGAAAGAAGGGAACAAGATTAGATAACAATAAAGGAGAGTTGGTTCATGACCAAACAGTTCAGAAGAACTATCCAACTTGTGTTTATTTACAATGTGTCATGGTTTTGCACTTCGAGTGGGTCAAGAGAAGGTCTAGTTTCAAGGAGTATTGGTGATGTATGAGGACAGAGGGAATGGTGTTGCATGTATTCAAGTAGCACCTGCTTTAAATCCTCAACTGTTTCAAAAATATATAGAAGTATTTGAGAAGCTTGGAGGACATTAGTCAGTGCAGAACTATGTTGAATACCAATTTTAATAAAATTAGCAGTTTTACTGCTGAAGCACTCCGAATTGGGCTATTTTCCTTTCAGCAGGTCTTTATTCTACCATTGTTTATATGATTGCACAATACAAATTATTCATCATGATATTATCAAGTTTTTAAATGTCCTCTTCTTTTTTTTTTTTTTTTTCCAGAACTGGACTGTGCATGGACTTTATTGGGGCAGCTATAAAATACATCGACCTGTTGTGCTCGAAGATTCAATCCGGGAGCTGCTTTCCTGGGTGGCAAAGGGCCGGATTACCATCCACATTTCTCATACTTACAATTTATCAGAGGTCCAGAACTCCCTCTTTCTCTCTCTAATTAACTGAGCAAAATTTTAGCTTGAAGATGGTTTACCATTATGATTCACTGAACTAAATTAAACATTCTGAGCTCAATTCTCCTACAAATTGAGCTGGTAAAGGCAAACCAAAGTTCCTTATGGTTAAGCAGCATTCCAAGAACCAAGCAAATCCTATACGCATGATCATGTCCTATGTAATCAATGCCAAACTCTAATGGATTTACATACCAAATTTCTACTGCTGTACATAGGTCACTCATGGTCATGTAACAGCATTTCCTGAATGAAGGACTAGGTTTGTGATAATATCTTCGTTTGGTCCAACATATGAATCTACCAACAAGAAGTCATCTACCAATCCAAGCATGGATGGACAGATCATTTGATGACATCTGTCTAACCCAACAGTGAGTTGGTAGTCTAGCAGGTGTTAGATTCATGCATTGTCAGGTTCAATTCACAACTTGTTTAACTTCTTTTCCTGTTTGGGATCTGATGAAAAGAAATTAATCAACCCTCTGAAGCACCAAGCAGAACTATTTCACTGCAATAAGTTCTTTTTTCCTTTTATTTGGGTAAATCATAAATGATAAAAACAAGGAGTTCAAGCTTATTATTCCACTTTGCTTTGAAAATGCGGCAAGTTTATTGGTAGACTTGGTATGTGCATTATATGGACAGACGTTTTGGTTTCTTGTCTTCATAAATCATGGATTTTCCACCCTGCAAACAATGGTGTATTCAGTGACAATGTTGGTGTTTTGCCTTTTACAGGCCAGTCTCGCGTTTGCTGCTATTAAAGATAGGAAGGCAATTGGGAAGGTGATGATTGCTATTGATGATGAAAGAAGTGTAAAATCTAAGCTTTAAGTCAATCAGGACTCAGATGGGATGGAATGCAGAATATATTCCTTTTTGCAGACTCTCCTTTTAAGTTACCCTTCAAGCAATTTTCTCATTTCTGTTTGATACAATTGCTAGCAACCACGAGGATGTTACTTGTTGTCAATAAGGTAATTATCATGTAGTAGTCGTTGAAAAATGCCAAATAAGAGAATTATTATACCGAAAGAAAAATAAAATAAATATTGCAGATGAATATTGGTGAAATTGCATAAGCTTTGTTCCTGCATATTCACTATATCCAGTGTTTCGGATAAGTGTGTGTTTGTTTGATAAGGTGATGTCAGGTGATTTTTAAAAGTATTTTTTATTTGAAAATGTATTAAAATAATTTTTTTTCAGATTTTTTTATTTATTTTTGGTACTAGCATATAATCATTAGAAAACATTAAAAAATTATTAAAATTTAATGTTTTTTCATATCAAACACTTTTAAAACGTATGAAGTTTTAAACTCAAAAACTGTAAAGACCATTCATCTTTTTAGACGCAGCCCGCTGGAAATAATCACAACTGGATCGATCCTATTGCAGTTCCCTGTACTGCTTGCTGTACCTATGGGGCCAACACTTTTAAAACGTATGAAGTTTTAAACTCAAAAACTGTAAAGACCATTCATCTTTTTAGACGCAGCCCGCTGGAAATAATCACAACTGGATCGATCCTATTGCAGTTCCCTGTACTGCTTGCTGTACCTATGGGGCCATCACAATGCTATTGTGAATGAATAATTCCTTTTTCTTTGGTTGTTACAAGGCACTGGCAACCATGTGATCACCAGTTTATAGCTGCACAATGAGGAATTATAATTATCAGAAATAAGTAATGATTTTGTTTTTCTTTTGTCATACAACAGCAAATAGCCATAACTTTTTGCTTGAGAAACACAAGTAGGAATGCAATGACAAAAAATCTATAAAGCCTGAGTTCGGAAAATTAAACGAAGTAATTGCTAGGATATGAATAAACCCGAATAATTTTTACCATGTTATTTGTTTGTAAAATCTTAATAGTTTATTAGATTTCATGTTGAATTCATCAAATAACTTCCCAATTATACAACAAAGTAAGAAAAATTATTTGGAAACATCAGGCTTGGAAACCAAAATTGATAATGGAGAACACTGCAACTGGTTGTTGGATTGTATTACAATTGTAAGGTCCCTCCATGGTACTCACATCTTTCGAAGGTCTTGTAGAATTGTACTACCATGAAATATTCTTTCTTTTCTTATATAAATAAACCCCATGCTGTTGCGTGAGTTTTTCTGTGCTACTGTTTTTTCTTTTCCTTTAGTTTTAGTATTGGTTTTGCTGTTCCCCTTTCGTAGCAAACATCCTGTCTTGTGCCCTTCTATGGATTCCTCAAACGTTGAAAGGGCTCAAGATCGAAGAAGGATACAACAAGGTGTGGCTTCTAGCTTCCTATATAGTGTCAGACAATCTATCAAGACTAAGTGTCAAGACCCTCGTCAGATTCAAGTCGGTCTGCAAGTTATAATAATGCGTGATTCCCAGCCCTGGTTTCCAAGCCTTGCATCACAATAGATCGTGCAGTAATCCTCGATTCCTTCGATTTTATGAATTTGATTTTCAGCTCCATTCAAATCCCACAGACAGATCATATGTTTATAAATTTGTTTCAGTGGACACAGAGGGGGAATAAGCACGATTTTATTGATCTTAAGGTGCATGCCCCTATTAAACTCATATTGCCAGGTTGCTTTGCTTTGCTTAGCTAAACACAAATTCATGTGTGTAATCCTAGCACTCATCAGCTTTTTGAATTGCCAGTATGTGGAAGTAAAATAGTAGGATTCGGGACAGGAAAGCTAGACTCAAGAGTCCAGTTGGTTCTCCTTCTCCGATATCTACAACACACCCAAAAAACAGAACAGAGTGCTCGGTTGGGAAGTAGGACATTCATGGAAGATTTCCACCATCCAGTGGAAATGTTTAGTCCTCCGGCCTTCGCAAATGAAACTACTTACTGGAAGATTGACCGCAGTTCAAACCATTACTCATCCTGCATATTGAAGACTTGTTGCTTATTCTGATTGGACACCGCATGTTCGAAATTCAACTCCTCCATGTGGGAATTTGTGCATGGTAGGGACTTGAGATTATCTCATGTGGCAGTTTTGGAACTGAAGGATCCCAGGAATTGCATATGGCAAGGCAAAAGAAAAAGAAGCACCATCCACATAAGGGCAAGTAGAAAACATATAGGCAACATTTAAAGAGAAGATGCTACCTTACCCCTTATTGGTAAAGTCTTGCTTGTTTAAAGGGAAAATAAGCCACCTATAGGCAATTAGTTTACAGGGCTTTTTCTTAATCCCTTGCCCTTCTCTTTTCTTAGAAAATACCATGGCTTTTTGCAGTTCTTGTTTCTTTCAAGTTTTGTGTGAGGTGGTTTTATCTTCGAAGAAAGAATTACCAAAGAAGCATGTCAAATGGCTAACTTTAGAATCAAGGAAGCATTATAAGTTGATAGAATATCAACATATAAATAAAGAAGAAAGCCGTCATTTAATTGAACAAAACAGTGATTATAGACAAGGGCTTAGAATACAAGAATCATCTAAAAAGACCCATCAACAAAATTGGGAAAACTTAATGGCCGTTAACTTTGCTAAAAGTATAATGGCCCGAAAGAACAGAGGTTGTTCTCTGCTTCTTTTGATTGTTCTTACTGGTTCCCCTTACCCACTACTTCAGCTGAAGCAATTTGTGCCTTTGACCTCTTACACATCTTTCTTGCCTTCAATAATGCCCTCCTCTGGTTAAATGGGTGCTCTTTTTTCTCCAAATCTTTCACTGTTCTCGCTTCCGACAGGTCTGCGAAGGACTTGCATTTCCCATCATAAGACATTGCCAATCCTCTTCTCTGGGTTGGTCGAGAGTCTAGCATTACACCAAAAGAACCATACCCTCCTTCTCTGTTGAGATTCCTCTCCTTAGACATGACTTCCTCATGGCCTTGTTCAGTTTCATTGTTTGGAACAACCATAGAATTACTCTCGGAAGAGATTTTGGACGACTTCTTGTCTAAATCACCCATTATCAGCAAATACAAAGTAAACAGCAGCACACCAATTTTCTCTTTCACACTAGTCCTATTTATAGAGTTCCAAACTCAAATTTCCTAAAAAGTTCAGGTCTTTCCACAAATAGCACGGAAACTGGGAACCAACATCAAATCACTTTCCTCAAGTAGCACG
>Ga0307510_10004521_pt1 | contig 16371 bp, 22 predicted proteins | sample 12_EM_MG_FD_207224 | JGI IMG/M metagenome (GOLD analysis project Ga0307510, IMG submission 207224) | Populus trichocarpa ectomycorrhiza microbial communities from riparian zone in the Pacific Northwest, United States - 12_EM | ecosystem: Host-associated > Plants > Roots > Unclassified | place...
TTATGTTTCTGTTATCATTGTAAATCTGGGGTATGCCCCTTATAATGTTTGTATCTTCTTCTTTTAATACATACATCAACTTACCAAAAAAAAACACTAGCCACGACACAAGAGCTCATCCTATCACGAATGTACCCCTTCTTTGTCTACTTGCCTTTGTCTACAAGCTTCTTTGTCTTCTTGGGGTTGCTTCTATAGGCTGGATGGTTAGGAATCGAAGCTCCGGGTACAAGGTCAATGTGATGTTCAATTCCCCTTAATGGTGGTAATCCACTAGGGATATCTTCAAGGAATACATCATCAAACTCCTGAAATAAAGAAACAACCATACTAGGAATAGCAGAATCAAGATCGTTAGTATTAAAATAAGCCTCCTTATACACAAGTAAGATCATCGACTTGTTAGTGAAAAACACAGATCTGATTTGAGCTCCTTTTGCATAAAAAATAGGTTGTTTCTTCAATTTTTCCACACTATTATCATCACACAAGCTTACTTTCTTCACTCCTCGGGTTTTACCTCCACTCTCAACCAGGTTAATTAATGATTTAGGTTTAGCCGAATCTGATGATCTTCTCTCACCATTGTCGTCACGTGAATTTTCACTCTTCCAATCCTCCCATTCCCTTTGAAATTTCATTTGATCATCATATACTTATTTTGGAGAAAAAGATACAAGAGTGATGATTTTATAATAGTGAACCTATTTCTAAACCCATCATGAATCGCCTTCCGATCAAACTGCCATAGATGCCCCAAAAGTAAGTGACTAGCATGCATTGGGACAACATCACACATAAAATCATCAGAATACTTCCCAATAGCAAACGTAATCAATACTTGCTTAGTAACCTTCACTTCGCCATATTCATTCAACCATTGTAATCTATAAGGCCTAGGATGTTTAATACAACTTAGATTTAATTTCTTCACAATAGTATCACTAGCTATATTAGCACAAACTACCTCCATCGATTATCATGCTACATACCTTGTTTTGGATGTGACATCGAGTGTGAAATATGTTTTCCCGTTCCTGATCAACATCATCTTCTTTGATTTCCATGTTCAGTGCACGCCTTATAACCAAGACCCCCCCTCAACAGTTAATGCAACCTCCTCATCACTAATATCTCCATCACGAGTAGGTTAAGATTCAGATTTATCTTTTCCATCCGTATGAGCATCCTTTTTGGCCTTGGGTGGTTCGGACTTTGCATAAGGCTTTGGTTGGACAATCCCCTTTGAAGCCTTTGGAGTTCTTTTCTTACCAACAATCATTACCAACAACTTTGGATGAAAGTAGCAGCCATTTTATTTCGTATATCATCATTGCAGCATTTTTTCACCTCTTTCTGAAGTTTGCTGGGCATTGACTGCTGTCGTTAACACATCAAGTTCTTGCTTCATCTCCCCTAGAATACAAGATAGACTCTTGGATTCTTTTTTTTTTAACACTAATCTCTTCATTTCTCTCCTGTTGATACCACATCTCCTTTTGAATCCGCCTTTTGTTCTGCCATAACACCTCATCAAAATACATGAAATCCCTTCAATTTCTAGGCTGCCGAAAACCTTCCTGATGGCCTATGGTCTCATCCTTAAAACCACCATCACCAATATCATCAATGTCCTCCTCAAAATCCTCATAAGCAGCCTACCTTGGCCTTTCGGCCCCACTGCCAATGTTTGATTTCGGTTCAGCCCTACCTTTTCTCACATCTTGGGAACATGTTCTAGCCACGTTACCATGTTTTCCCACCTTCTCAAGTCTGTCACACACGTTTCCCATCACGAAATTCATTCTTTCCATCATCTTCGTCATGGCTTGCATTTGAAATTTAAGTTCTACATTGGGAGGGGGTGGTGTGTTGTTTTGATCTTACATTATAATACCTGCAAAAATTGGTTAGTGGTAAAAAACAATCCTCGCATCGCTCGTGTTTCACTCAAACACTCTTATTATTCTCACACCTCTCGTCTCACCTTCTTGCGGAACTCAAACCAACACTAAATAGAACCAACTTAGCAGCGCAATCCAAATATGTATATTCATCTCAAGAAGCAACAAAAACCAGAAAATAAGCAAAAACAAACTGTGATGATAGTCTTGCGAGTAGCAAGCGAATCTATCCGAAATATGAACGAAACTGAAGGCTCGAATAAAAATAAAATGAAATGAAGAAACAACACCCAAATATGTTGGATATGTTGAAAATATATTGCAACAAATGAAAACAATAGAAAGAAAGTGAATTTCAAAAGTTGACGCAAAACAAACTCCTTTACGACGAGTTAAGTCCGAATCTGGAACCTAAAGTAAATGTTGTTCAATTGAGCTAAAATTTCAGATATTGTGTGATATCAACCCAAAAAGACAGAAAATAAAGTTTGAGCAATTTATGATACGGTTCTCTTATTTAGTTTTCTGCGGTAGAAACCAATAAATGTCTTTTTGAACATTTTTTTTTTTCCTTCTCTTTTCTCTCTGTTTTTTGTTTTTGATGCCACTGATATATTTGAACAATAACATAATGAAATAACAATTAGTTTTTTATATGCTGCAAATTCAAGGAGAAAAAGAAATTCGATACTAAGGAATTTTTGCGGAATCAAGAAGAAACAAAAATTTCAGAAGGATATAACTTGGTTAATGGAGCCAAGCTCTGATACCAAATGATGCGAAACTCGTGATCACGTGGTCATGCAAAGACACCAATTCACGGAAAGCCAAGTAAATCAGGTTTGATAGGAGTGTGACACAAAGATAAATTGTACTTAGGCATCAGCACTATTGGAAACGGAAAACCCCCACTCAACGAATATTGATTCGCGAACGAGATACATAAGGATGACGCCATGAAGCCAGTTGTTCTTCAATAAGTCGTTTTCAGTTCTTTAGAGAACCATGGAAGGGGGATTATCTCACCAACGCGCGCAGACACACACACACACAAAGTGCGGCAAATAAGAAGTTTTTATTAATTTGAATTGTCTAACTTACATGTCTGGTTATGCCTGTATTTATACTAACTCTAAACTTAAATAAATCCTAATGGACCCCCCTTAGATGGACTTGTATGAGGCCCACTTATAATTGACCCAAATAAGTAATAATAACCCAAAGATTAAGAAGAAAATAATAAAAATTCAAAAATTACTATCCTAAATATTCTAGAATCATATTTGTCACCATTAAGAAGTCTCGAATAGACTAGAAAATCTGATCTGAATGTAGAATTAATTTTGAAGTCTTCTTTCCTTGTTGTAGCTGGGATAAATAAGGAATCCTTGTAAGAAAAGGATTCTAAAACATTTATGAATCCTTGCCACTTGAAAAATATGTTGCAGCCCATTAAAGATCTTTGTAGAACTAGGAGATTCCCAAAACAAGCTTCCATATCATTTTAGAAAAAGAATCCTAGCCAAATAGGAAGTCCATAAGTCAAAAGAAAGTAAATAACAAAATTCGTACATCCTCTGTTGACCAGTATTGCGGTGCCTTTCCGAACTCCGATTGACCTGAAAGTTTAGTCCAAGGTAGTGCAACATGTGAGGAGACGCCACGTAAACTTTCAGCCCAATCCAACGGTCGGATTGAGAATTATGATTGTTGCCGTAAAACTAGATAGGTGCATATTTTACATCAAAATCTGAATTTTGTCTGGATCGTATAAACAAAAAAACAATTGTTGAAGAAAATGCATCATCTCATTAATATTTTAAAAGTTTGCTCTATAATTATGAAAAGACCTTATGTTGACATCTTGAGCCAAGATTGCCAACTAGGTGTAAAAACACAAAGCAATTTACAATCCAAAGCACACAAAGAACATAAAAGTAGATGTTTAATCATTACTTCTTGAAAACAACTAGGGCTTCTTCAATCTCCTAATTCAGGAATACTTCATCAACTGAAAGTTTTTGCACAAAGGCTTTGGATAGAGCTTCCTCTAGAGAATGGATAGTTAACTGAGGCAATAATTGATCTTCTTTCACTGTTTATGGCTTATCATTACAGTTATGGCCCTTTTCTTTACCTTCATCCTCTACATTATTGACATCCATGGCAGCAAGCTTCTGCCCTAAACTTCCATTATGTTTTTTCAGGTTTTATTACATATGCTGAATTTGGGAAAGAAACATGGATGGGTGGGATTACAATGCCCTCTTCCTTTGGTTTTCTTCTTTCTATTCTGGCCAACCTTTTTTCTCGTTTAATTCGAATATCTCTCTTATGATCATCTTTCTTAGGCTTAAAGACAAGCCCAAACCTCTTATTAGCAACTTTAATTTTCATTAAGTTGACTCTCTCAGGATTTCCAGTAATTGGATCATGCTGGAATGGTAGCCCATGTTTCAAAACGCACTTAGCTATCATTCTGGTGGTACAAAAAAATAATTGGTCTTCTTAACACTATATTTTATGGAACCCATTCAGTGTTTATAATCTTGAAGGCATGAAGATTTCCATCCTTGCAATCTTCTGCTTTGATATAAGAAATCGACACGTTCTTTATCATGGACAAGGTTACTTTTGCCTTAACTGTCACCAGAGTACCATTGATAAATGTACTTTGGACATTGGTGCAGAGATGATATCACATCTCCAGTGGCATGTATCCATAGCCTTCCAAACAACATGTTATATGAAGGATGGATATCCATCACTTATGGGGTTATCGAAAACATTTGAGGCCCTACAAACAATTCAATTTCAATAGCCATATTACCTGCCTAGGGGAACCATCATATGCTCTAGCTGTGATGCGAACCTCGTGGTCACGCAACCCATAATCAAGATTGAGATCCAATCCCGGAAAGCTGAAATAGGTCTGATAGGAATAGGAAAAATAGAAGAAGATGAAGACACAACAAGAATATAGTTTACAATAGGAAGAACATTGATTTAGACTCGAAATTACAAATCTGACTTTTGTTTGGACCAGAACTGATCGAAAACAAACAAATGTGAAAGTGATTAAAATGACTCAAACAACAGCCAACTATCCCAAATATGATGATAATAAAATGACTCAAACTGGCAAGAACAAAATCAACAGAAACAAAACAAGTTTTGAAAGATAACACAAAATAGACCCGTTACAACAAGACAAAATCCAATTCTAGAACCTAAAGAAAATGTTATCCAAATGACCTTCAATTTAATATATATATATATATATATATATATATATATATATATATATATATATTATTTGGATACCAAGAAAAAAATAAATCTCAGTTTATAGGTCGTTCTATTATGTCTAGGTACCCAAATCCCTTATATAATCAGTTTGCGGCAGAATTGAACCTCAAATTAAAACCTCAAGAAATCGATATCCAAATAAGCCACTACACAGAATACGAAGTTTCAATTGATTCTATGGTGGTTTGCTTATGGTTCACTAAGAGTAATTAAAACCTCAAGCTAAAATATCAAAACATGCCCAAATTTTATTTATGTTGCGATCTCACCCTAATAGACAAAATATGAAGTTGAAATTGATTCTGAGGTGATTTGCTTATAGTTCACTAAGAGTTGTGTTTCTGCGGCAGAATTGAACCTCAAATTATAGTTTGGGATAGTTTTAGCTTGGGTTGATTATTATTTAAATTGGACTTATGTGAGACCCATTAGATACTTTTTAGGAATAATTTTAGGGCAGACTTTTAATTATAATTTTCAACATTATAGCCGACTTTTGGTTGCCCAATCTTGGTTCTTGATTGAACTTTCAACTCTTCAAAGAATTGACCATTCTTTGTTGTGAATTTATGCTTCCTTTACTCGTTTCCAAGTGTAGGTTTGAAGTTCATGTTTGGACAGATGATGAGTAGGTTTAAAAAATTAAAGACTAAGGTTGAAAGTGGGCTTGGGAAAAAGGGTAGAGAAGCTAGGAAGAAGGATAGTGTTGCTGGAAACTCTACAAAAGGAGCCGAAGATGATTTTAACCATGGTAGTGAATTCCGTACACATAAGAATGAATTGTATGAGGCTCGGCCAAGGAGGGGTAGAATTCGGCTAGATAGGGATTATGGGCATAGGAGGAATTTTGATGATTTGGGTGATGTAGATCAAAATTGACATAGAATTAAGTTGAAAATCCCAGCATTTAAGGGAAACTGATCCTGAAGCTTACTTTGAGTGGGAGAGAAAGGTAGAGATGATTTTTTACATTCATAGGTACTCGGAAGAGAAGAAGGTTAAGTTAGCTGTAGTGGAGTTTACTGACTATGCCATGGTTTAGTGGGAGAGATTGGTGGTAGAAAGAAAAAGGAATAGAGAAAGACCACTTAGCATATGGGAGGAGTTCAAGACAATAATGAAGAAGAGGTATGTTCCTAAACACTATTATCGGGAATTGTTTAATCGTTTACAAATGATTACATAGGGTAATAAGAGTGTGGAGGAGTATTATAAAGAATTAGAGATGGCTATGATTATGGCTAATGTTAATGAAGATGAGGAAGTGACTATATCTAGGTTTTTGAATGGCTTGAATAGAGCCATAGCTAATGTTGTGGAGTTGCAATCATATGTTGATTTGGAGGAGTTTTTGCAAAATCTAATGATCTTAAAACATGCATATCTTTTTGACTTGCCTATGTTTTTACTTGTGTATAAGGAGGCATTATTTAACTTAGATGATTTAGACTCTTGTGTTCTTAGTGTTGTTAAAGTTCTTTTGCAGAAATTTAAGAATGTCTTTTCGGATAACATTCCTAGTGGTTTCTGCCAATTAGAGGTATTGAGCATCAAATTGACTTTGTTATAGGAGCATCTATACCAAATAGGCCGGCGTATAGGAGCAATCCTGAAGAGACCAGGGAGCTTCAAAGGCAAGTGGGGGAGTTGATGTTTGAAGGATACATTCGAGAGAGCATGAGTCCTTGTGCAGTTCTCGTGCTTCTTGTTCCAAAAATGGACAAAAATTGGTGAATATGTATGGATTGCTGAGTTATCAATAACATCACTGTAAAATATCAACATCCCATTCCTAGATTAGATGATATGTTAGATGAATTACATGGTTCTAAATTGTTTTCGAAAATTGATTTGAAAAGTGGTATCATCAAATTAGGATGAAAGAAGGGGATGAATGAAAAACTACTTTTAAAACTAAATATGGTTTGTATGAGTGGTTGGTTGTGCCTTTTGGACTTACTAATGCACCTAGTACTTTTATGAGAATGATGAATCATGTGTTGCGTGCTTTTATTGATAAGTTTGTAGTCGTTAACTTTGATAATATCTTGATTTATAGTAAGGAGATTGATGAACATATAGGTCATTTGAGACAAGTTCTTGATGTGCTTAGAAAAGAGTCTTTATATGTTAATTTGAAAAAGTGTGACTTTTGCATGGATATGATTGTTTTTCTTGGATATGTGGTTAGTGCAAAAGGTATATAGAAGGATGAGGCTAAGGTTAAAGCTATTCAAGAATGACCTGCACCAAAATCCATAACAGACGTTAGGAGTTTTCATGGTTTGACTAGTTTTTATAGGAGATTTGTTAAAGACTTTAGTACGATAGCCTCTCCATTGACTGAAATTGTTAAGAAAGTCGTGGGTTTCAAGTGGGAAGAAGAACAAGAAAATGTTTTTAGCTTGTTAAAATCAAAGTTGACTTCGACACCTTTACTATCTTAACCTGATTTTAATAAAGCTTTTGAGATTGAATGTGATGCTTCAGGAATAGGTATTGGAGCTATTCTAATGCAAGAAAAATGACCCATTGCTTATTTTAGTGAGAAACTCAATGGTGCAACTCTTAACTATGCAGTAATGAGGGCTTTGGAGACTTGGCAATATTATATATGGCCCCGAGAGTTTGTCATACGTACTGATCACCAATCCTTAAAACATTTGAAGGGTCAAGGTAAGTTAAGTAGGAGACATGCTAAGTGGGTTGAGTTTATTGAAACTTTTTCATATGTGATTAAATACAAGCAAGGTCAGGAAAATGTGGTCGTCGATGCCTTGTCAGGTATGTTCTTCTCAATACTCTTAATACTAAATTGCTAGGATTTTAGTATATTAAAGAGTTGTATCTTGATGATCATGATTTCGGTGCTATATATGACACATGCAAGGTTTTGGCCAAGGATAGATATTTTTGGCATGATGGATTTTTGTTTAAGGATAATAAATTATGTGTGTCTAATTGTTCTTTACATGAATTGCTTGTGAGGGAAGCACATGGGGGAGGTTTAATAGGGCATTTTAGAATTACTAAAACTTTAAAGGTTATACATGAACACTTTTATTGGCCTAATATAAAAAGAGATGTGCAAAGAATATGTGATAGGTGCATACCATGTAGATAAGCTAAGTCTAGGATAATGCCTCATGGACTATACACACCTTTGCCTATTTCTAAGGAACCTTGGTTGATATTTCTATGGATTTCATTTTGGGTCTACCTAGGTCTAGGACACATTTCATTGCTTACTATAAAACAGATGATGCAACAAATATAATTGACCTATTCTTTAGAAAGGTCATTTAGCTACATGGTCTTCCTAGGAGCATCGTATCCGATCGAGACGTTATGTTTTTGAGTTACTTTTGGAAGGTTTTGTGGGGTAAGTTAGGAACTAAACTTTTATATTCTACTACTTGTCATCCACAAACAAATGCCCAAACTGAAGTTGTTAACCAGACTTTGATTCAATTGTTAAGGGCTATCATTCAAAAGAATCTTAAAAATTAGGAAGATTGTTTGTCATTCATTGAATTTGTATATAATTGTAGTATGCGAATTACTATTGATTATTCACCATTTGAGATTGTGTATAGTTTTAACCCTTTGACACCATTAGATTTGATTCCTTTACCTGTTGATGAAAGGGTTAGTGTTGATGATAATAAAAAAGCACAGGTGGTGAAAGATATACATGCAAAGATTCGACAACAAATAAAAAAGAAGAATGAACAATATGCAAACAAAGCCAATAGAGGATGAAAATTGGTGAGATTTGAACTAGGTAATTGGGTTTGGGTGCATATGAGGAAGGAAAGGTTTCCTGAACAAAGAAGATCAAAGTTGATCCTCGAGGAGATTGTCTTTATCAGATCTCACCAATTTGATTAGATTCAGACAGTTTGACCTTTCGTTACTCTTTTGTTCATAACTAGAGCTACAAATTGAATTGTGATGTGATTTCAGTTGGGCTGGAAACTAGACATCCATACCTTTCCAATAGTATATAGCACCACTTCTAATTCATTAAGACGAGAGAGAACCATCCGTTTTAAGTTGGGATTTTGCTGCTGCTAGACAGAATACACAAACAATGAACTTGTCTTATTTAATTAGTTAGGCTATCAAACTTTGTTTATTTTGAGATGAGACATTTTATTTGGGTCTTAGACTTGTTTATTTTATTCTCATGACTTGGGTTGACTATTATTTAAATTGGGCTTATGTGAGACCCATTAGAGAAACTAGGGTTTTGGCTTGGAGTTTAAATACTCTTTAGGAATAATTTTAGGGCAGACTTTTAATGATAATTTTCAGCATTGTAGCCAGCTTTTGGTTGCTCAATCTTGGTTCTTGATTGAACTTTCAACTCTTCTAAGAATTGACCATTATTTGTTGTGAATCTATACTTCCTTTGCTCGTCTCCAGGTGTAGGCGTTGTGATCGAGTTGGTTTATAGTCTTGTTGCCTTGGAGCAAGTCTTCCATTGTGATAAGCTCATTCAAATCTCAACAAACTTGGATTAGATTTATCTTGGGGTCGTGAATTCCATTAAATTCCGCTAGGGTTCGCATTAACATGCCTCTTGGTGAAGATTGGGCAGGTCAGGAGCAAACATTTAATGCTAGTGTGGTCAATGTCTAAGAAAAGAAAGTTTCAAAGCATCAAATGGGAAAGCAAGTAGTTCACTCCTCCTTTATAGCCAAGAAAGGAAATATGCCAGCTACTTTCACTTTAGAGGTCTCACGTTTAGATGCTAATATGGTAGATATCCCCTACAAAGTGTATCCCTCAAAACTAATAATCCTCTTCAGCAAACCAATGACTATAATTTAAATTTCTTAAATGCTGTTAAAGGTGAGGCTAGCTTAGACATTAGTGCTGGCTCTACTGTAAACCGAAACCTATTCTTCTTACATCCCACCATGGATGCTACACGGGTGATAGTTAGTCGTCCTATAGATGTCTTTGAAGAAGGTTGTACTCTTTGGCAATCCACAATGTTGGACACTTTGTAGGTCCGAAACTTCCATTCCTCGTGCTTAAAACTATAGCTAACAGAATTTGGGGTTCCCTTGGTTTACTAGAAGTGTTGTCTTCAAAGAATGGCTTCTTTATCTTTTCATTTGATTCGGTTGAACATGCCTCTGCTATCCTAGACCGTGCTCCATGACATATGGCCAATAGACCTTTGGTCCTTAGAAGATGGACACCAAACATGCAATTCTATAATATTAAGTTATCCAGAATCCCTGTTTGGATGAAGCTTCATGATGTTCCCTTAGAATATTGGACTAATAAGAGGCTGAGTTATATTCCTAGTGCTCTATGGGTTCCTTTACATGCTGATAATATGCAAACGCCTAACTTATGCAAGAGTTTGTGTTGAAATTGATGCTTCTAAGGTCCTAGTTAATGAGTTTGATCTATAATGCCCCGATGATATAGTAATTACTATCTCAGTTGAGTATGAATGGCTCCCTTCTAGGTGCAGTTCCTGCAATGTTTTTGGGCATATCTTAGCTACATGTCCGGCTATTCAAAATGATAAGGCAACAAGGATGGAAGAGACTTAACTAAAAACGGTGGTTGATAGGACTAACTCAGAGTATAATATTCTTAAAAAATCTTTAATGGTAGGAGGTTGGAAAGAGAAAGAAGAGCAATCACAAGACTAGTAGTTTTGGTGCAGTTAAAAGGACACAATTAGTGAATGACGAGGTGAATCAGGCTATAGATTGTATTATGGATCGTTTAAGCAGTGAATTACCGAACTTCTAGAGCAGTATATGCCAGTCTTTGCTATAAGAAAATGTTGATCCAAAAGTTTGCATGAACACAAATGTTAAACCTTACCCGAGTTCTTTGGCTAAGTATGAAGATTGTATGGAAGCTGAAGTTGAGAATATCACAATAGAGAATGTTTCGGATGATGATTGTCCTAAAGCAACAAGCCCTTCGATGCAAATTCCCTTTGTTTTCAACCAGCACCGATAACTAACTAGCAAGTAAAGCTAAAAACTCTCTTGAGGATAGGAAGAAATAGGGATCAGGGGGTTCTAATAATAAGAAGAAAAAGTTAAACTCCTTGCGCGGGGGCAATTTGAGGTAATTTTGTGTCCATAGTTGGTTTCTGGATCCTTCTATTTTGTTCACTAACATTCAACTTTTCATTGTCTTGTACAAAAGTATTTGGTAGCTCTTTTTGGTTTAGTTGAAAGTCATGTTAGGAAGGTGAATAAAGGTAATGTTTCTATACTTCTTTTTCAGAATTGAGCTTACTTGTTTAACTATGATCATTCTAACGGTGGTCATATTTGGGTATGTTGGGACCCTAATGTGTTAAAGGTTGATCTTTTGGGTAGCTCAGATAAGATTATTCATGTTATCGTTACATGGTAGGATCAAATGTTTTCTTTAATGCTTCCTTTGTCTATGGAGATAATTGTCCGTCTAAACGAGAGGCTTTGTGGGTTGAAATTGTTAACTATAGTATTGCTTAGGAGATTATTCCATGGATTCTATTGGGGGATTTTAATGTTATTCAATCACTCAATGAGAAGTGCGGAGGCACTACATCTTGGTTGGGGTGGAAAAATGACCTCAACACTTGTGTGATTCGGTCATATCTAGAAGATCTCAAATTCACAGGTTCTAGCTTCACTTAGACTAATCGGGAACGTAATAATACTATTTTGAAGAAGCTGGATCGAGTTCTTGTTAATGTCAAATAGAATTGCGAATTCACAGGTTTAGAAACTTGTTTTCTACCCTTTGGTATCTCAAATCACTCTCTTATGGTAGTTGAGCTGGCAAATCTGCCGAAAAAGAAGATTCCATTCAAGTTCTTTGATTTTTGGGCAGACCATCCTCTTTTCCTCCCTCTGATTTTCGAGACATGGTGTAAGAAAGTCACGGGCACTCCCATGTATGTTTTGTGTAAGAAGTTGAAAATTGTTAAAGGGGTTTTGAAAGAGTTTAATCTCAAGTACTTTGGTAAGATTTTGGAGAGGATGTTAGAAGCTAAACAGAAGATGTATGAGGCTCAATGTCGGATGCAAACACATCCTTCAGATTTAGATATCCATAAAACTGAGTCTATTCTTGCGAAGGAGTATGTAAGGCTTATTGAAGTTGAGGAGAGCTTTCTTAGGCAAAAATCTCGACTGTAATGGTTGAATCTGGGGGATAAAAACTCAAAATTCTTTTTCAATTCGGTGATAGGTTTTCACAACCGCAATAAGATCCTCTCTATTCATGATGAAAATAGGATGTGTTTTACAGATGCCGTGGAGGTTAAGGATAGTATTGTGAGTTACTTTCAGAAGATTTTTGGGGGTTCTAATTCTGAAATGGTTCTTGATTCTTCTATGCTTTTTGGGGCTCTCCCTAGAAGATTATTTCACCCTCAAAGTATGTTCCTCGACACTCCTATAACTGATGAAGAAAGTTAGAAGACCCTTTTCTCTCTTAAGGACAATAAGGCTCTCGGTCCAGATGGTTTCAGTGTAGGCTTCTTTAAGAAATCTTGGAGTATTGTCGGCCCGGACACTATTAATGCTATTCGATCTTCTTCTCTTTTGGCCGACTTCTCAAGCAGGTAAATGCTACAACTATATATTTAATCCTTAAAGTCCCTAACCCATCAAAGTTTAATGACTTTAGGCCTATCTCATGTTGTAATACCATTTACAAATGCAATTCTATGCTCATCGCTAATAGAATTAAAAGAGTATTGCCGGATCTGATTGAGCCTTTCCAATCTGTTTTTGTTGAGGGGAGAAATATAAGTGATAATATCTTACTTTCTCAACAGCTTCTTCATAATTATCACAGAAAGGGGGGTCCTCCTAAATGTTTTAAGAAGGTGGACCTTATAAAAGCTTATGACTTGGTAAGATGGGATTTATTATTGGTTATTCTTTGAACGGTTGGCTTTCCCTCTTGTATGGTTAATTAGATTGGTATGTGTATCTCTACTACTAGATTCTCAGTCTTAATCAATAGAGAACTTCACGGTTTCTTTGCTGGATCTAGAGGTTTAAGACAGGGTGATCCACTATTTCCCTACCTGTTTGTTCTTGTTATAGAAGTTCTCTCGGGGTTATTGGGTCAAATGGCTAGACATACTGATTTCGAGTTTCATTTGCGTTGTGAGAGGGAGGAAATTACTCTTTATGCTTCATTGATTATTTGATGATTGATTAGTACTTAAAAATGCATTTTCATCAAGGTTTTATATCATCATATTGCACTTAAAGTATCATTAAATTCCCTAACTTGAGCATGTTATAATAACAAATCCGATAACATAAGATATCTTTAATTTATGATAAATGCTCATTTTGAATGCAGACATATCTCACAATTTAAAGGATTTATTGATGTGTTTAACTATTAAAATTTAGAAGACAAAAAAAGGGTTAAGGTTAGAGAAGAGATGCTAGTTCAATTAAAACTGGAACACTATTTGATTGTTAGGTCATAACTAGAGTTGTAGACCTTGGATTTTAAGTCTGGTTTATCTTAGGGGTGAGCAAAAATACCGAAAAATAAAAAAAAATAACTGAAAAAACCAAACCGTGAAAAAAAACCAATTAAAATTTTAAAAAAACCGACCAGTTTGGTTCGGTTTCAGTTTTATAAGCCTAAAACTGAAAAAAGCAAACCGATCCGAACCAAAATTGAAAAAAACCGGAAAAAACCAGGCCAAAACCGGCCCAAACCGAGCCAAACCAAAAAAACCAAGCCAAACCGGTTTTTGTCCTAAAAAACCGAACCGAATCGAATCGAAACCGGCCAGTTTGAACCGGTTTCGGTTCGGTTTCAGTTTTTTTTTTATAAAAACCGAACCGAAAATGATCACCCCTAGTTTATCTTACTGAAAAGCTAAGACATAGGCCTAAAACATTTATGAAGAGTCCAAGATTCAAAACCACTGTTTTCAAGCTCAAATATTAGCAACAAAAGATAAATCTAAATCTGTCCTGTAACCCAGACACTTTTTAGTGTTCAACCCATATCTCGAGTTCTAGAAGACCAAAAGAGCTCATGCTTTTTTTTTTGTGGAAAGCTAAGACAAATTCTCATGACTTGCAGGAAGACTATTTATTCAAAATCTGATGTTTGTAATGACGTTTGTTCCAGACAACAAGTCAAGAGGTGGCCATCAACTCAATAATTAGTCATCAAATCAATAGTTTTGAATTTTAGCCTATAAAAGGAGACATTTACTGGCATCTTAGGTTTTCAGATCAAGATCATGCTCTTGCTTTTTTTCTTTATATTTTTGTAATGTTCAAGTTTTATTTCATGTTATATTTTCATTAATCTCTTTTTTATGCTTTTTATTTCCTTTACTATACTTAGTTAACTTATATCATATTTATGTTTTGATGTTGTATATTTATATTTCTCTTCTTTATTATGTTTAGCTAAGTTAATTGTCAAGGTGAAAAGGTTACTCTAATGGTGTAAGAACAAGTATAGTATAAAACTCAACATGAACTTTTATGTTTGATAGTAACATGTTTATAATGGTTATCTTACTCACTCTTAATACCTTGCTTGTTAAATGGTTAACCTAGATTTGTGTTGTACAACCCTTGGTACAACAAATACTTGATCCTTTTATAGCCTAATGTATGGTATAACCGACACATGTGCTATGAAAGGAACTTGATTTGTTGTTGACATAAGTTATCACCATGAATACCTGACAACATTTACAAGTATTGTCATTGCTCAAATAAGATAATTAATATGATCATGTTAATAATTTATAATCCGATTTGAACCTCCTTTGTGTGTGGTTTCTAGTTGAGTAATAGAGTTTATAGTATACTTATTTGAAATACCATTAGTAGATCCTCTAACCTTGATAATTGTTTTATCTTTGTTTAATCCTTACATCAATATCTCATCTCAAAAGTTCTCTTCAACTCCTTTCCAATTATTATTTGTAATTTTATATAGTTGACCTCCATGTGGTTCGACTTCGATCTTGCCGAATTATTTATTACTTCGACACTCTTGCACATAGGATAAGACATCAATCTTTTGATCGTGTCAGGTTTTTGGCGCCGTTGCCGAGGAGGTAAGTTACTGTATAAATTATATATTTTATTTTCGGTGATATGGTTGAATGTTTTGTTGAGATTTTTAAGGATGATTTTTCTGTTTTTGGTGATTCATTTGATGATTGTTTAACTAACTTGGAAAAGGTTTTGAATAGGTATGAAGAGAAGAATCTTGTGCCGAATTGGGAAAAATGTAATTTTATGGTAACAAATGGCATTATACTTGGTCATATTGTTTTATCAACATGAATTGAGGTTGACAAATCTAAATTGAGTTAATTGCCAACTTGCTAACACCAAAATCTGTTAAGATGTTAAATCATTCTTAGGACATGCTGGTTTTTATAAAAGGTTCATCAAAGATTTTTAGTGTAATATCTAAGCCATTGTGCAACCTTCTAACAAATGACAATGTTTTGAATGGACTGAACATTGTAAAGAAGCATTTGTTAAACTCAAGAACTTGCTTACTTCTGCTCTTGCTGACACGATCAAAGAGTTGATGTCTTATCCCAAGTGCAGGAGTGTTGAAGTAATAAATAACTCGGCAAGACCGGGGTCGAACAACAGGGAGGTTAACTATATAAACTATAAATAGAAAATAGATAATAACAGAAAAGGAGTTGAAGAGAGCTTTGAGATGTGATATTGATATAAGAATTAAACAAGGATAAAATAATTGTCAGGGTTAGAGGATCCACTAATGGTATTTCAAACAAGTATAGTATAAACTCTTTTTATTACTCAACTGGAAACCACACACAAAGGAGGTTCTAATCGGATTATAAATTGTTAACATGATTACATTAGTTATCTTATTCGAATAATGCTAATACTTGTAAATATTGTCAGATATTCATGATTATAACTTATGTTAACAACAAATCAAGTTCATTTCATAGCACAGTTGTCGGTTATACCATACGGTTAGGCTATGAAAATGTCAAGTATTTGTTATACCAAGGGTTATACAATATAAATCTAGATTAACCATTTAACAAGCAAAGTATTAAAAGTGAACAAGATAACAAATACAAAACATGTTAGTATCAAACATTAAAGTCCATGTTGAGTTTATA
>Ga0307510_10004522_pt1 | contig 16370 bp, 10 predicted proteins | sample 12_EM_MG_FD_207224 | JGI IMG/M metagenome (GOLD analysis project Ga0307510, IMG submission 207224) | Populus trichocarpa ectomycorrhiza microbial communities from riparian zone in the Pacific Northwest, United States - 12_EM | ecosystem: Host-associated > Plants > Roots > Unclassified | place...
TCGAGAGGTGCGGGATGAAATTTAATGAAAGGGAGAAGACGGAAATGTTGAGAAGTTGACGGGTAAGAAAAACGGACGCGGGGCCACCTTGGGGAACAGAACGACAATACTAGGGCGATCCGCGTGGCGTCGGCAGGAGAAATGGGGTGCGATGGTCGAGACTGGATCGTGGGGGAGAAATGGTCAAGCGCAAGGAAAACGAGAGTGGGTGACAAAGAGTAGGAGGGACTTTTAATGATCTTCAAGCTTTTGGCCGTTTTTTGGGTAACTTTCAGCTATTTTTTTCAGTAATTTATCACATGTTCCATCATCTATGCTGTGTAAGTGGTCAAAGTAGAGTGAGAACATACAGCATGCTTCAGTAGCATCAGCAAAAGTGCGAAACCATGTAAGGTGTTTTTTTTTTTTTTTTTTTTTTTTTTTTTTTTTTTTTTTTTTTTTTTTTTTTTGAATTCGAAGTTTATTCTCCACTGTTTACACAACAAGAGATCGTGGTGCTACGAGAACACTACATAAGAGACCCAGGGAGTATATAACGGACTGTCGAGCATAACGGATATAAGTAAAACAAAAAGCACACAGTGCTTCAGGCCTCAAGCCAACCGAGAAGGAGATCAAGGGGGGTCCGGGCGAGGGGGTAACGGGCGGAGAAGGGAGTTACTACGTACGAGAAAAGTGGCAAGCGCCTCAGCGCCTTTCACAGTCCAAAATAAGTACTGAAAGGAGAAGTCCTTAAGAATACGTGAGCGAAAGATCAAGACTAACGGGCAGTCTGACAAAATATGGGGAGCAGAATGGAGAACAGAAACATGCTGCTGAGGGTGAGCCATGCGATGCTGAGAGCGTCGTGGGCCGCCGTAGCGGGCTGCCGGAAGGCGTGTGCTACCTCAAGCAGGAGAAGGGGTTCAGGAGGGGGTAAGGCGTGGGTTGGCATGTTGTTCTGCCATGAGTGCTTCAAAACCAGCACCCCGATTCGCGATGGAAACGATGGAACGAGGCGTGGCATAAGGCTGCACGACAGACAGTCGCCCCATGGGCCGGTCTCGGGTCGTCTCAGTTTTTGACTGAGGGTTGCTGTCACGGTCCAGTTCGGTCATCAGGATGGGGGTTTGAGAATATGTACATGGGCAGGTGATGGTGTCGCCAGATGTGGGGCGCATGCGTTGTGAGTAGGCCCCGCAGAAACAGTGTTGGAAGAAGACTTGGAGGGCGGCGCACATGGCACGGTGTTGTCCAAGCAAGAGAGACCCGATGACGAGGTCCGACGGGGTAGACGACTCAGGAACCGGGATTATGCCACCCGTCCACTTGCAACGGGGTGGATCCGCGCGGTTATCCTGGTCCGTTTTCCACAATCGGAAGGGGAGGGTCTTCAGGAGGGGACGGGGGCCGACATCAGGGATGTGGTGCAGTTGTGCTTCGACTCTGAGTTCCGCAAGGTTGTGGTCTTTGCCCTGGGGGCCAGGCCAATCGCATGGGAAGAGGCGGGGATCGGCGCGCGTGGGCTTTCTATTAAGCTTGGCGGCCAGATGGTGGATGGAGATGGTAATGTCGGGGTGGAGGAAGCACTGCATGCCAAGTGCCCCTGTGAACAGGGTGGCCTGGGGTAGGTACTTGTGTTTAGTGAGGGAGAGGAGGGGGCGATGGAGGTTCCGATTCGGAACGAAAATGATAATGTTGCGGCTGGGGTGCGGCCCAAGAGAGAGGAGCCCTGCGATGGTTGCTTCAGCTGCCGCTAACGTGCGATCGTGGCTAGCGCGGAAGCCGCGCTCAATGCACATGCCCTCAGCGAAGGTGAGGAAGGCAACGACGAAGTGGTCAGGATGGGGGATGGGGTAGACATGGACCAAATTGTGGTCCAGAGGAGGTTGGTTGGCGAGGTTGATGATGGTCTCGGAACGTGCCGGCGATGTTGGGACGTTGAGGGTGGTGAAAACACGGGGGTGAGACCATGTGAGACCTGTGGGAATGCAGAAAACAGGGAAAGAGGCGGGGAGGAGGGAGGTGAGAGGGGTGGGGATGGGGTTGGGAGGGACGTAGAAGGCAGAGGGGTCGTTGTGCGGGAGGGTGCGGAGGAGGGCGGTAGGTGGGAGTCTGGAGAGGCGGTTGGTGAATGCCTCGCGATATTTGGCGATCGTGTATTTTATGGGGGGGATGGCGAGCATATTGTGGAGTGCTTCGACCGGGTTTGTGCGGAAAGTGCTGCTGATCTTGCGCACGGCGACATTCTGGGCGACTTGGAGAATATTGATGAGGGATTTTGGGGCTCGGTGGGACCAGATCAGGAGACCGTAAAGTAAAACCGGGAGTGTGATGGCGTGGAAGACAAGGCGCCAGTTATGGAAGTCTATCCCTCGGACTGAGTTGCCAAGTAGCAGACCTCGAAATGAGGACTGAGCGCGCGCAGCCATGATTTTCACGTGTGGTTCCCAACGAAACTTATCGTCAATGAAAATGCCAAGGTAGCGCACCAGCGACGATCGACGAACCTGGAGAGTCCCGCCGCCAGGAATCCGCAGGTCAAGCGACGGCCGGAGAGCTCCGACAAGATCAGGGTTGGCTCGACGGGGTTGGAATGCGATAAACTCGGTTTTGTCAGGGTCTAAGCGGAGGCCGTTGCGTAAAAGCCAGTCTGCGATGAAGAAAAAACCGTCTGCGCATTTCTGGGCGACAGAGTGGTGGGATGCACCTGTGGCAACAATCGCGCCGTCGTCGACGTAGGACGATAAGGACCGGGAGCTCCAGGTTTCGGTGAGGCGGAGGAGGGGCAGGATGTAGATAGCTGAGAGGATCGGGGACAACGGGGAGCCTTGTGGGGTGCCGTGGTTGAGGACGACTTCCGGGAGGGGTTCGCCATTAAAGGACAGTGTGATCCGACGATCCGTGAGGAAGGAGCGGACCCAGTCGCATAGGGATGGGGCAAAGCCGAGGATGCGGAAGATGTGAACAAGGCGGTTAATGTGGAGGTTGTCAAAGAACCCCTGGATGTCGAAGAGGAGGAGAGCCGCGACACGACCGCTTTTGACACATGTTTGGACCGTATGGACCATGCTCAACACGGCGTCTGATGCCGTGTGATAGTCGCGAGACCCAAATTGGCGGGGGGGGAAAAGTTGGAAATGTGCGGCGTCCAGAAGAACACGTTTTGAGACAATTCGCTCCAAGAGTTTACCACAGCACTCTAGGAGGGAAATAGGGCGGTACGCCTTCGCAACCCGGTAATCTATTTTACCGGGCTTTGGGATGGGGACCACCGTCGCCGAACGCCACGGGTGATGCCCAAGGCTTATAGCGGCATTGAAAATGGAGGTTAGGCGTGAGGGGGCAGCAGAATGGCACCACTTTAGGAGTTTGTAGGTGATCCCGGAGGGGCCGGGGGCGGATTTGTTGGACGTGCATGAGAGGTTGCGGGAGACTTCCTCGTCGGATATGGGTGCGAAGTCACAAGGGGGGAGAGGAGCGGGATCGGAGGGATCAGAGTCCGGGAGTGGCTTAGGGACGATGGGGAAGAACCGGTCTGACAAAACTTGGCGTAGGTCCGTGTGGGACGTAGCGAGAGTGCTGTCGAGTTTCAGGAGGGGAGGAATTTTATTGGCACGTCGTCCATGTCGCCAGGCAGTGGCTTTCCACAGCGTGTCGCGGGTGACGGTGGTGAAATTGTCGTTGGACCACCCGCGTTTTGCCTCGGCGATGGTTTGTCGCAGGGCTTTGATGGCATCACGGCGTGACTCGCCTCGGATGGAAGTAACAGCGGTGAGGGCGGCCTCACAGTGTAGGTTCCACCAGCGGAGGCCCCGGAAGTCAGGCGTGTGCCGTCGTTTAAATAGCTTCCCCGACACCGCGTAAATGTCAGTGTCGAGGGCATCCGCAGCGCGGGAGAGGGAGGCAATATCAGAGATAGGGGGCGTAGGTAACGAGGCAAAGTCTTTGGTCCAAGAGGCGACCAGGGAGTCATCGATAACAAAGCCAGGGAGAATCGTGGGTACATACGGGAGGGGGTCGAAGGGGGGGGTCCATGTAATACATAGAGCGGCGTGATCCGAGCCAAGTGAATCTGGGAAGGAGACGGAAATTGGAGAGAATCTACTGGTACATATGGCGGAATCATTTAATAGAGCTAGGTCGATGATGGAGTCACGCTGTCCGGCCTCGCCTCGGCGCGTTGCCAACCCTGTGGGATTGACGAGTGAAAGGTCAGAGTCCTCAAACCAGTCCTCGAGAGAACCAGCCCAACTCGACACCGTGGCCCCCAGGAAGGACCAGGTGGAGGAATGCGTGTTAAAATCTCCCACAACGTAGGTAGGGAGAATAGTGTCCAGAGGAGTGCGTATAATATGGCCAAGAGCCGGCCGATGGTTCACAACGTGGTGGTAAATATTAACAAGAACGAACGACGTACCGGAGATGGAGACCTCTAATGCTTGTGAGGTCGGTGATGCAAGGGGGTGATCAACCAGTGACACCACCCGGACATCACGGGACATGAGGAGGGATTGTCAGATGCAGGTCACGACTTTACAGATGTCGCCCTTCTGGTGTTTTGGGGCAAAGAACTCCCAACCAGGGTGGGCAGTGAAACCCCGAACAACATCACTGTCGGGGTTTGTATCAGAACGAGAAGGGATGAGACGGCCGAACCATGATTCTTGGACCATAACAATGTCTGCAGAGGTTGCCTGAAGAAAGGCGATGAACAACGGATTTCGACGCCGCATGTTAACCGACACGATCGATATGGGTGTATCAATCATAGTGACGATGCAGGGGCGACGATCGGGGGTGCAGGAGACTCTCCGTCAGAGAGCATCACGATGTCGGGGGAGGGAGCGCGCTGCAGGGCCGCAGACGCATTGACACCCTTTTTCTCCTCATCAGAGGAGTCACCGGTCCGCGCGATGGGGGATCGGAACTTGGAACGGAGTGGGCAAGAAAGGGAAAGGGCAGAGTGTCCCTTGGCAGGTTTCCGAGCCCGGTGACAATTAATACAGATTACGGGACAAGTGCAATAGACCTCGGTGTGCTTAGACACTGCCTGGCACTTTTTGTGGTGCTCATCTTTGGCATGAGCGCCAGCACAGATGGGGCAAACGACCGTGTCCTTTGGACGCGGGCAGCGGGAAACATCATGGCCGAGAGCCCAGCAGCGCACACATTGGGAGATCAATGGACGGGCTTCGTACTTACGGGGTCGGGTGGTGCGGTTCCCAAAGAGGAACGGCGGGTTTCGCATAATGTCCTTAAGACGCAAACCATTGGGGTCAAGGAAAGCGAAAGAAATCGACCCGTGACGGGCATTAGGTTGTCTGGCCGTCAGCCAGTATGGTTCACCCAGCAAAATGAGGTCCTTGAGACCAGAATTGCGGGCAAGCTCTGTGCGGAGGGCCGCGGCAGAAGGGAGGGGGGCACCAAGCGACTCGCGCATGGTGGGGACAGAGTTCAAGACGACGCGGGTGTAACCGCGGGACGGGACAATGGAATAGTGCGGTCCGAGGACGCACGCGAATGTGGTGCAGAGACGAAGGACGTCATCCAGGGAGGGGTTGCCGTTGAACGTCAACACGAAGTTGCGCGACGTTTGGCTGGTCCAGCGACCGCCGATCAACTTGGCCTGCTTGGTGCCGGCATCCTTGACGTGTTTTTGGATGGCGCGGACATATGAGGCCGCATCGCCCCGATGACCAGACGGGGCGGACAGGTCTCCTGCACGTGTGTCGTAGACGAGGGTGAACTCCGTCTTCGTGATGGGGCGTGGGGTAGGGGCAGGGCCAGGGGCAGGGCGTGAGGCGCGATCAAGGAACGCAGCAATGGCACGATCTTTGGGGACGCGGAGGCCAAGCTTCGGGGAGAAGCGCGCGTTGAACGCGTTAATAACCTGATCGCGCGTCAGGGAGTCAAGTTGGGGCTTCGTCAAGAAGCCGGACGCAGCAGCCGAAGCGGACGGCGGCAGGACTGGCGGGGCAGAGGAAGGCGTCATGCGGGTAGCCGCAGCCGCAATCGATGCGAAGGAGCGGCCACACTTGCCACCCATAACTGACCACCCGACGCCGTCTCCAGGAGGAGGGGTGTCAAGATCCAGGGCAGAGCCTTGGGCAGGACGAACGCGTGGAGCTGGGGTGGGGGAGGACTCCGTGAAGCCGGAGATCTTGGAGTCGGTGGAAGAGACGGAAATCGGCTCAGAGCGACGGGAGGGGCCAGGGGCGGCACGGTCACCGTGGTGGAGGTGCGGGCCCGTGTATGACGGGCCGGCGGGGGGTGCGGGAGATCCGCGTTCAGTGCAGAGGGCGCGTTTGAGGTCCTCTTCGATCTGGGCCTTAACCAGCCAGATTTTGGTGCGTTGGACGAAAGTGTCGTGAACCGCCAGGGAGGGGGGAACGCGGAGGCGGTCTGCGCCAACCACGGCAGTAAAGTCCTCCCAGTCTTCGGAGGCGACCTCAGCTAAAGTGGAGAGATGAGTGGGGTCGATCTCGTCGCGGGACTGGTTGCGAGCGGCCAGGATGACCGTCTCAAAGTAGGGGTGGGGGTCCTCGTTGCTGTCATGGCTCTCAAAGCGACGACGGGCATCGGCCATCTCGGCGTCCTCAGTGGCTGCACGGGAGGGAGCGGACTCTACGTGGTAATCCACGTGTTCCTCACCACCCGGAGGGAGTTCGGCGGGAATGCCATATGAGTAGCCCTTGTCATAGCCACCAATACCCAAGGAGACGTTGTCGTCTTCTCCCCAAGGGCCCCCCCCATCTTCGAGGGTACGGAGACGGGAGCCAAGGGTGGAAATGGAGGATTGAATCGGGGCAAGGGACGCCGTGATTTGGAGGCCAAGGAGGCACACCAGGCGCTCTTCCATCGTCTCGGGGGCAGCAGGGGACGGTGACGGTGTCGCCGACTGGTAGCGCTCTACCAGGGGGGCCTTCAAGGATGAGGAGCCAGGGGTCGTGGCGGTGATCTCAGGACCAGGTACCGGTCGCGCTGAGCTAGGGCGGGCGTCTCCCAAGGGAGCGGCTGGTGCCATCACAGCATCCACCATGTGTGCGTTCAAGGGAGCAGTCTCAAGAGGAGCTGCGGCAGGGAGTGTCTCAGGGAGACAGCACGTAAGGGTCACGGGTAAGCCAGAATCGGCATCTCTGAGGGTCCCCACCGACGCTTTCGCGATGTCGGGCCCAGCCAACGGCGCAACGGGACATACAGGAACGGAGGTGGAACCCTCTTGGGCGACGCTAGGTCCAGCCCGGCCCCGAGCGTGGTCGCTTACGGGGGCGCAAAGAGGGGCGGGGGGGTTCTGGCTGCTCACCTGGAAGTCCGCCTTTGTCGGCGTCTTGTCCAGTGTCTGACTGGGGGTGGGAGACGGGGAGGGCGCACGGGAGACGCTGCGGGAAGCACGGGTGGGATCCGCGCGGTGTTCCTTGCGGCAAGAGCGACTCTTAGTCTTCGAGAGGACCAGGGACTTGGCCGCGGCGAGGCGGGCATTCTCCTTGTGTTCCTCCAACTCGATGGCAATGCCGTGTTTGAAGGCGTCAAGCTCCTGGAGCTTTTCCGCTTTCGCAGAGGCCTCCTTGGCGAGGTATTCGGGGATGAGCGTGCCAGATTTCCAGGACTCAAAGTCCGTAGCCGCCTCCTGCAAGGCGCTGGACTGGAGCCTGGTCAGTTCGGCGTGGTAGAGGCGTTTGGCCTCCACGCGGGCATCGCGGCGAGCGGCATCGACCTTGGCCTGGCGCTCAGCGTCGAGGCGGTCAGAGAGTGACGTGGGGAGGGTGCATGAGGCCTCTGTAACGAGGGTCTCCGTGAAATGGTGTTTCATCGCCTCGAGGAGGCGACGAGACCATTCGATCAGACGGGGGTCGGAGATGACATCGGAAATGTCCAGGGAATGATCGGACGCGAGGCGTTGGATCGCGGCGTCTTGGGCGGAAATGCGTTCGCCGTCAACCCACGCCTGAACGTGGAGGCGAGCCGCAGCAACCGCCTCGTCGACAATGCGTGTGCGCGCGGCAGTAATGTCGCTGCTGCAGTTGGAGAGGATGGCGTCCCAGTCGTCTTTGCCAGTGGGGAGCTGAAACGTCGTGGCGCACCCCATGCAGGTGATCCAGTCGTTAGGGTCATCCTGGGTATCAGCGAAGAATGTGTCAAGGGACTCAATAGAGCGCTTGAGGAATGTGATTTGGGTGATTTCTGAGGGGCTGAGGTTTGAAAACCGGCTCAGAGAGGAGTTCTGGATGGAGGTGAGGAGGCCATTACAGGCGTCTGTGACGAGCGACATCAGGAGGTGGATCCAGGCAGCCCGGGACTCAGAGAAGTCTGTATCGAGGAGGGCGCGGACTCAGCTGATGGCAACGGAGTTGTCGATGTCCATGACCACCGACGGGTCAGATTCGGGTTGAGTGAGGGGGAGCATGTCGTGGAGGACAGAGGGGGCTCGGAAGGACGAGTGGTCGGTCCCGGCTGGGCGGAACGAGGTGGGGTCGAGGGGGGTGAATGACATGGTGGCCGAAGCCAAGGGCAGTGAGGAGGGGAGGGCTGACAAGGTGGGCAGCGAGGGCAATATATTGTTGTAGACGATGTATAGCTAGTACGACCAACAGCTTTGGGAGCAAGGCTCAACCTAAGAGATGGTGGTGGTACGAAGGAAAGGAGGGAACGATGTATGGTGTTTGGATGGTCTTGCAATGGACTCCGCCGCTGACGATGTGCTTGTATGCAGTCAGTCAGTTGAGGTGAATATCAGCTTTGAGTAACCGGGTTTACTAGGCTACGCCAGCGAAGACAACGTTGCCCAGTGAAGCCAATGACAGAAACTGGGCTTCGAAAGTGCGTCATTTCCCGCAATCACGCACTGGCACACTCAGCCGCTGTGTATGAGTGAGTGACGTGTGTGCGTGTACATCTAGACGGCAGCGCGGCCCGCCCGCCCAGATCACGCCTGAAGGCCTGAAGACTCATTTTTTTTTAAACCTCAACCCGACTCACACATCCTAATCAGAGGGCAGAGTACAATGTTCCTAACCGAGACCCTTGGTTACCTATATGCCACAATCAAGTCCTGGGTGTTTAGTGTCAGTTTCATCAATAATCTCGCCAGGATCTTTCTCCGTCCCGCCATGAACTTGTTCAGGGGCTTGAGATCTACAAGTTCTGCGCCTCAACTTCGCGACGTAGTTCCTCGTGCGTTTCCAACCACTGGATTTACCATCATCCCTACTTCGGAGACCGTCGAGGAAGAGAACTGGCCCTGGTACACCCCGCAATCCTTCTACCCAGTCCGGATTGGTGACGTGCTGCACTCCAAGTACCAGGTTCTCTATAAACTCGGTTATGGAACCACCTCCACCATTTGGATGTGTCGGGATCTTCTGTCAGTTCTTCTGTCTCTCCTGTGCGAAATAAGCTCAATACCCCTATGTAGTTGCGATAAATACGTCTGCATGAAGACCATGATTTACGACCACGGCTCCGTTGAACGCGAGGTTGCAGCTCATGAAGCTTTATCTGAATCTACTAAGACCAGCGAAGCGGCAGGAAAACAGTATGTTAGGCAGGCATTGGATCACTTCGAGCTCAGTCAAGACGACCGCAACTACCATTTCTTCATCCATGAGCCTCTCGGCGCTAATTTGGACTTCTTTCTCGACATCACTGACAGAAGCCTTACCATTGACTACGTCCAGGAACTGACCTACCAGATTCTGCAAGCTTTGGAATTTATTCACGGCGCCGGGGTAATTCATGCAGGTTCGACCCTTCCTTTATCACACCCCATCCCCTGGTTCACCGTCCCTAGACATCCAGCCAAAGAACATTCTTCTGCGGATCGCAGACCCAACAGTCCTCAAAGATTCCGAGGAAGCCGAAATTAAAGAACCTAGCGCGAGGAAAATCACCGAACGGACTATCATCTTTGAAACAAGGGACCTCCCCGGACCAGTGGAGCGCTGGATATGGAGTGGGAGTCGACCCGTTCTATGCGACTTTGGCGAAGCGCGTACGGGAAAGGATTCATACACAGGGGTCATCCAGCCAGCTGTTTATCGGGCACCAGAAGTTTTCCTGCATCTTCCGTGGGGCGCGCGAGTGGATATCTGGAATCTTGGCTGTATGGTCGGTCTCGTCATTGTCTCTCTTTCCCTCAGTCTCATTTATTGCTATAGGTATGGGACCTCATATTCGGTCGACAGCTCTTCTCTAGGCAAGGTGCTCCGGACGAATTAACTGCTGACAAGAACCAACTCGCTCGGATGGTTGCTCTGCTTGGGCCACCCCCGCCACAGCTCCTGGAAGACTCGGGTCCACGTGCCCTTGAATTCTTCGACGAGGACGGGTCAGCCAAAGGAGAGGTTTCGAATGAGACGCTCGAATCGATCCTCGAATCGTCTCTGGAACGAGTTGAACAGACGATGACGGTCGAGGGGTCGGAGGCCTTCCTCACCTTCCTTAGAAGGACTTTGACGTGGACGGAGGAAGAACGAGCGACTGCTTCGGAATTAATCAACGACCCTTGGATTCAAGAAGTAGTAGCGTAAGTGCAGATAGTTAGAAAACTCAGGCTAGAGGCCGATGAATATACTGTATGTCAATTGAGTTCGTTACATCAGCACCATCAGTGTGCTTGCCCACCTTTACGTCCACGGACAGGGTGGTTCAAACACTGCTAAGAATGCCTTGTAATCCATGAGTATTTCGTTGCATTTATCATTTCCTACACATGTATAGGTATCGCTCTATTAATGACGAAAACATCTCAAATTCGTCAACATTAAAACGACGAGCACCCGTACTACAGTGCCCTACTGCATCCCACATGCGCAGCACAGTGTATAGCATCCCACCGGGTCGAGGAGGCGGACGAGCCGGGTAAGGTGGTCGAGGGGGACGCCGTGGACGGTGCGGCGGTGGACGCGAAAGAGAGCGTGGTGTTGTTGTCTAGCGCGCAGAATTGCTGCGCGAGGTTCTCTGCCGAGGGAACGTCCGAGCTGCAGTTGGCCGCGACGCAGCTATAGAGCGCGTCTGGGAATGTCCTGTTGGTGGAGTGGGTCGATCCGGATTTCTCTTGCATCTCATTTTATAGAGTAGTCATGAAGCGGGTCTTTCATGCCATCACTCCCGAAGTACTGGGCGGTGAAGTCGACCACCGTAAGTCCCCTTTGTAGTTGCAACTATACCACGGATTGGGTGCGAGTGCGGGCACGGGCGGCGGGTGGTGGTGCGCATACAGTTGGTGCCGCAAACGGGGCGCGACTCCGTGCGAGCGCCGGGGCCGGTGCAGGTGCAGATATCCTAAGAGGTTCGCAATGCGCCTTCGCATCGGGGGTATCTCGCTTGTAAGGGCGGTGCTCTCGAGTACGAGTGCGGACGCAAAGTGTAGGACGTGTTGAGTGTAAGGTAAGGTATGGATGCGCAGGCTGCAAGCCTCGGAAGTGCCTCGGAACGGAGCACTTTCGACCACGTGACGACCTCTCCGTGCCTGCCAGCCCGACACGTTCAAGCACCACACGTACGCCTCGCCTCCATTCCTCATAGGCCTCATCCTTTGCCCCTCACGCCTCAAACCCTGCCGCCGACGACACGTGGATTTCCCATGTTCACCCGCCGCCGCCACAAGTGCGCGCCGCCTCAACAAGCTTCATCCCAACATCACGTACGTCGTGTGCGACACCTCCGATCGCTCGGGACCAGGACCACATGGCGCCGGACTCACATGTTACCGTTCTTAGGGACATCCCTTCTCCCTTTCGTACGTTTCCTTGCTTTTCTTTTATCCTAGAACTCCCACTCCCCCTCTTTCCTTTTCCATTTTTCTACATAGCCATCGGACACCAAGACGACACCATTCCCCTCTACACGTGCGTAGCGTATTTGTATCTAATCCCCCCACCTGGCCCCGGCCAGACAGGCGAATACAGCCCCACTTTGTCCCCTCTTTCTATCTGTGTGCCGACACCTCAAGACTCTTGTTATGCCCGTTACGATTCCCCTCGCGCTCTCTCGACCTTTCCGGAACGCGGCCTCTCTCTCTCTCCCTCACGTCTTTGCCTTCCCCCGGGATTGCAAACTCGTTGGGACCTCTGGCCTTTCCCTGAACTCACTACAGCAGGAGCGTGAGCTTACCACCTGGGTCACAGGAGGACAATCAGGTATATCACGGATGTAGGCGCAAGTTCAAGCACGGGCGGTGGGCGGTGGATCGGGGGCAAGGCTGCACCCTTGCGCTGGAATACCTCGCTTGTCAGGGCAGAGCTATGGATGAGCGTTGATGTGCACGATGCTGGGGATGTGCCGTAACTTTTTTTTTTTTTTTTTTTTTTTTTTTGGAAAAGCCTGCCAGTTTTCTGGCATGGGAGTGGGCACGAGAATTACCTTCAGGCCCCACCCAGGGGATGTGCCGTAACTGTCTCGTCTCGTCTGGGTGTCCTTAGGGTGCGGCCCGGGCCTCGGGCCAAACGGAGCGTGTCATCTTGCCTTGCCAACCGCCAACCAAACCAAAGCTATCTGGACACTTAGTTACGGTAGTTAGTACATAAAGAAGACTAATTACTGTGAATAAAGCGCTTTCCAAAAAAAAAAAAAAAAAAAAAAAAAAAAAAAAAAAAACAAAGCTATCTGGACGGTGGTGCGGCCCGCCCGCCCAGATCTCACGCCGTGGGCCAATTTTTTTTCTCCTCATAGTGATACATTGAGGATCAATCAGGGGAACAATGCTCCTGGCCAAGATCTTTGGTTCCTTATACGCTGCAGTCAAGTCCTGGGCTCTCAGTGTCGGTTTCATCAATAACCTCGTAAGGATGTTTCTCCGTCCCACAATGAACTTGTTCAGGGGCTTGAGATCTACAACTCGTTCGCTGTTTCAACTTCGGGATGTGGTTCCTCGTGCCTTTCCAACCACTGGATTTACCATTATTCCTACTTCGGAGACCGTCGAGGAAGAGCACTGGCCCTGGTACACCCCACAATCCTTCTACCCAATCAGTATTGGCGATGTGCTTCACTCCAAGTACCAGGTTCTCTATAAACTCGGTTATGGAACCACCTCCACCATTTGGATGTGTCGGGATCTTTCGTCAGTTCCTCCGTCCCTCCTTCGTAAAATCAGCTGAATGCCGCTATGTAGCCGCGACGAATATGTCTGCATGAAGTCCATGGTTTGCGACTACAGCTCTGTTCGACGTGAGGTCGCAGCTCATGAAGCTTTATCCAAATCAACTGAGACCAGCGAAGCGGCCGGAAAACAGTATGTTAGGCAGGCATTGGACCACTTTGAGCTTAGTCGAGGCGACCGCAACTACCATTTCTTCATCCACGAGCCTCTCGGCGTTACTTTGGACTTTTTTCATGAGGTCGCTCATCGAAGACTTCCCATCGACTACGTCAGAGAACTGGCCTACCAGATTCTGCAAGCTTTGGGATTTATTCACGGCGCCCGAGTCATTCACGCAGGTTCGACTCCTCCTTTACTATACCCTATCCTCTGATTCACACTTGCCTCTAGGTCTCCAAGCAAGGAACATGCTCCTGCGGATCACAGACCCAACAGTCCTCAAGGAAGCGGAGGAAGTAGAAATAAATCAGCCTAGCTCGAGGAAAATCACCGAACAGACCATCGTCGTTGAAACCAGTGACCACCAATGGCCTCTGGAACGCTGGATAGGGAGTGGGAGTCGACCGGTTCTGTGTGACTTCGGCGAGGCACGTACGGGGAAGGATTCATATACAGGGCTCATCCAGCCAGCTGTCTATCGCGCACCAGAAGTGTTCCTACATCTTCCGTGGGGCGCGCGAGTGGATATCTGGAATCTTGGCTGCATGGTCAGTCTCGTCATTTCCTCTCCTTTCCCTCGCAGTCTCATCTGTTAATATAGACATGGGACCTCATATTCGGCCAACAGCTCTTCTCTAGGCAAGGTGCGCCGGACGAATTAACTGCTGACAAGAACCAACTCGCTCGGATGGTTGCTCTGCTTGGGCCACCTCCGCCACAGCTCCTGGACGACTCGGGTCCACGTGCCCTTGAATTCTTCGACGAGGACGGGTCACCCAAAGGAGAGGTTCCGAATGAGACGCTCGAATCGGTCCTCGCATCGTCTCTGGAACGAATCGAACGGACCATGACGGCCGATGAGTCGGAAGCCTTCCTCGCCTTCCTTAGGAGGACTTTGACGTGGACGGAGGAAGAGCGAGCGACTGCTTCTGAATTAATCAATGACAATCCTTGGCTTCAAAGAGTATAGTGGCGCAAATGCAGATGGTAGGCCGTTGGCCGATGAATATGTCCTATGTCCTTGGACAGGGGGTGGTTCAAACACTGCTACAATCGAACCTGTAATCTAGTTGTACTAACCTTGCCTCTGGGTTTAACCTATTATTTGCTGTGGATTCTACTTCACAAGGGCGCGTGATACACGAGTATTTCGTTGCATTTCTCATTTCCGATACATGTAGCGGTATTGCTCAATTAATGACGAAAACATCTCAGATTCATCTGTTAATGACATTAAACCGACCAGCATTGCTACTCATCGTACTCCAGTGCCCTACTACATAATCCCACACGCCCAATGTCAGCCTTGTAATGTAGTGGTAGGCTGCTGTGGGTTTGGAGAAAGGTCTGAGGTCCGAGGCGGGTTCGCGGTCCCGGGAGGAGGCGAAGGCGGGAGTGGTGGAAGTCTTTCGTACCATCACTGCCCGAGTACTGGACAATGAAGTCAGCCACCGCAATCCCCATTTTAGTTTGTACGCGACTGCAGTTAAGTAGGGCTGTACGAGGAATCCTTAGAACATCGGAATAGGACCATACCTAGGATTGGGCGTGAGTGCGGGCGGGGGCGCCGGGTGGTGGTGCGCATACGGTCGGTGTCGCAAGCGGGGCGCGAGCACCGGGGCAGGTGCTGGTGCTGGTACACGTGAAGAGGTTGGCAATTGCGCCTTCGCATCGGGGGTATCTCTCCCATCCATAAGGGCGGTGTTACGGCTGGGGTCCAGGTGCGGGAGCAAGGTGTAGGAGGTGTTGAGGATAATCAGATAGGCCACGGGCGCAGGCAAGCGCGAGCACGGGCTGTGGGTGGTGGACTGTGGGCTGCAAATGCAAGGTCCGCCTGCAGCTGCAGCGCTGCGCCGTTGCCTCTGCATCCTTCAGGAACCCAAAGGCGAGATTGTGTGTGACCTGGTCGTTAGCAGCCCTGAATCGGATTTCTTCAACTGCGCCCTTGCCATTCTTGAACCTCACCGACCTCAATCTATCGTTGCAGATGGTGAGGATGGTAGTGGAGGCAATCTATCTGGGCCAAGCGGAAGGTTAGCTATAAGATGATAATGGGGATTATGATGCATGGACACATGCAAAGGAATCTGTTAATACGGGGCGGAATTCGATTAGTAATCGGAATGCTGCCCCGGGTTAACAGGCTACCTGGATGCGCAGTGAGCAGAGTATGAGTGAGTGAACTCCGAGACGCGGGAACAAGTCATCAACGCAGTGAAAAATTTTGTAACTTAACGCGGCGCGGCCGTTTTTATCCATACACACGATCACGTGATACTCGTGGCGTTCGTAGAAAGTCGAGCCCATACGGGGTTTTTCGTCTGGGGTCTCAAAGTATCGTAGTACAATTGCCAAATGGACGAGATCTGCATGGTTACAAGGCCGCGAAAAAGGAATTACAGTCATTCCGCGGGGAACCAGAGGATCGATGGAATTAGCACCAGCTTAGATCGAGGAGTGGAGGACTGCAGTTGCCTTCGCGGTGCGTTGTTTTGTTTCACTTTGACGTACGTCATGGTTATAACTATCGCGTGATCCCCCAAAGTTGTCAGTGCGGTGATCGAATTAGCGCTCCTTGTTCAGAAATAAAGCCGCCTAGTAAAGAATCATACTATCCACATTAGTTAATCAAAGCCAGGAGTGTTACTAACTTGACCCGCTCCTCCATTCACCCCGACCAGGCAAATGAATGCATCATCCTGTAATAGTTAGCCATCCTACAATAATAACCGAAGCCTGAAATGAAACAACGAGGGCGTTCTGTCAAACTTGACGTCATGTGACCTGTCGTGCGTAGATCCGGAGTTACGCCCGTCTGCAAGAATATTAATGATGGCTATATCATAAAAAAGCGCTAGCGCGGTTAGGGGAGGGTAGGACCATGACAGCCCAATGATCATCGGCGCCCCTCAATGGGAAATGGGAACCGCATAGACGTGGGTATCTACGGTCAGCGGTCACTCAGTCACTTGGGGACACTGAGCACTTATTCTTGAATCCATACGTGAGTGCCTCTCGTAGTACCCATGATTCACTAACGGATTGTAAATGCAAATATACACGCGGCGGGTATGCGAGTTCCTTGGACATGGACAGCATGTAAGACGCTCTTCTTGTCTGAGGGATAACA